>Ga0315320_10000089_pt1 | contig 68758 bp, 55 predicted proteins | sample M140m21515metaG_FD_203458 | JGI IMG/M metagenome (GOLD analysis project Ga0315320, IMG submission 203458) | Ammonia-oxidizing marine archaeal communities from Monterey Bay, California, United States - M1 40m 21515 | ecosystem: Environmental > Aquatic > Marine > Coastal | place: USA: California... | reverse complement strand
CCGCCCAGGACGTGTCCCATGAATCAGCCTGCCAAAGACCGCGGTAATATCCTTTGGTTGAACACCGTTTTTCTGTTGCTCACACCCATTGTGGCCATCATTGGTGTCTTCTGGTACTTCGCTACCCAACCCTTTTCGTGGACGCCGATCGTCGCGTGCATTCTACTGCACATTGTGACAGGGATGGGCATCACGGCGGGCTATCACCGCCTGTTCAGCCATCGGACCTACAAGGCCAACAAGTGGGTCACATTTGTCTTCGCCATCATTGGCGCAGCATCATGGCAAAACAGTGCCATCGAATGGTCGTCTGATCATCGACGACACCACCGTATGGTCGATACAGACAACGATCCCTACAACGCCAAGCGTGGCTTTTGGTGGGCGCACATCCTTTGGATCATGCATGAGGGGCGCTACCACAACGACCTGAGCAACGTAAAAGATCTACTGAAAGATCCCATCCTGTCCTGGCAGCACCGGAACTACTGGACACTCAGCATCCTATTTAATGTGGGTGTTCCCGTGCTCTTGGGATGGATCACCAACGACATGATGGGCATGCTTTTATGGGCGGGGCTGGTTCGCATCGTCACCGGACATCATAGTACCTTCCTGATTAATTCATGGGCCCACATCTTTGGGAGCCAGCCTTATTCCAACAAGAACACGGCGCGCGACTCGTGGTGGCTGGCATTCTTCACCTATGGAGAGGGCTACCACAATTACCATCATGCATTCGAAACAGACTTTCGGAATGGCCGCCTCTGGTACCACTGGGACCCAGGCAAGTGGCTGATCAGCACACTCGCATGGCTGGGCATGGCATCCGACCTGCGCCGGGTTCCCGATCACATGGTTCTTCGCCGCCGGTTCGAAGAAAATCGATCCCGATTCTCTGAAGAGCTCAGCACCTGGGGACAGGCCTGGGAGTCATGGAAAGAGGACGTTTCCGAGAAAGCCAACGAAACCCACAGTGCTCTGGCAGAACACTTGGTTCGCGCCGAGGCGAGCATTGAAAGTGCCCTGGCTGATCTCAGAACCAAGCAAAGCGCATGGCAATCCGCGATCAAGAACCAAGACCTCTCCAAGGATCAGCTGCGTGCACTGCGACGCACCATGCGGAATGCTCGAAAGTCAATCTATCAGGCCATTACAGAGTGGGAACAGATGATGGATCAGTACACCATGACCATGGCTCCTGCATAGACCATGGCGCAGCCCGACGCACAAGCAGCCGCGGACGAATTCGACACCTGGGCTACATCCGGTAGAGCGGAGTCCATGGCCGATGGACACCGTGGGGTGACCGAAGCCGCCATACGAAACTGGACCATCGCACCAAACTCCACGGTACTGGATGTTGGATGCGGCAATGGCTGGGCCGTACAAGCGCTCGTCAAACGGGGTGCTGCGCGTGGGCTGGGTGTAGACATTGCTCCACGCATGGTCGAACGGGCCCAGAAGATCACTGGAGACGATCCACGCTTTGCATTTCACGTCGCTCCGGCAGAAGACCTCCCGTTTGATGATGGAACCATAGACTACCTGCTGAACGTTGAAAGCCTCTATTACTACCCAGATCCAGCCATTGCGATTGCCGAATGGGCCCGCGTGACCGCCCCAAAAGGAACGCTGGCGATCGTGATCGACTTGTATGAGGAAAACCCAGCCACCCACGCATGGATCGACGCTTTAGACATCGACGTTCATCTGCTCAGTGCTCCACAAATCGTGGATATGGCCACACGTTCTGGATGGAAAAATGTACGTTGGGAGCAGGTTGTCGACCCGCGACCGCTCGCTCCAGAAGAGACGTTTGAGATCAGTAAATACTGGCCAAGCTATCAAATGTATTTGAACTACAGAAAAACGGGAGCCTTGGTTGTTCACGCGGACCGGTAACGCTCGTCGACGGACGCCCATTGGGCATGTACACTGACCAAGATGATCCACCACTTGAACACCACTGCATGGGCACACAAATGAGTCGCCGTGCTCTGTTGATTCACGCTCCAAAGATCAATGACCAATTTGGTCCTTTGGGAGCGGCCATGTCCATCAACTACATGGCCGTCGGTCTGCCCGCTTTGGCGGCCGCACTCGAAGGCTCTGGCAGACCCACAGAGATCCTTCATCTCGGTGTACAGCGGAAAGCAGAACCCCTCTTCGATCTGGCCGCTGATGTGGCCGCAAACCCGCCTCAGATTGTTGGATTCAGCATGCACTGGCATGCCCAAGCTTGGGACACCGTCGAGGCCATTCGCGCTGTTCGTCGGGGCGCTCCCAATGCGTTTATTGTCTTGGGAGGTTTTACCGCTTCCGCCATGCATGCGGACATTCTTGCCACCGTACCCGAAGTCGATGGGGTCATTCGAGGCGATGGCGAAACCGCCTTACTCGCCCTCGCCGATGCGCTCGATCACGGCACACCGCTCAAGGATGTGCCCAATCTCAGTTTTAGAGACACCACCGACATCATAGAAAACCCCATTTCCGCGGTATCGAATGCCCAGGACATTTCTGGCCTGTTCTACGAACGTTTCGATCTTCTGCGCCATTCAGATCGCTACATCGCACAGTTCTGTGGCCCCTTCTACATCCCCCATGAACGGCCCCAAGCCATATTGATGCAGGTCGGACAACAGCTCTTTGGGGGAGCCACCGGCAAAACCATGATTCTACCCGCCGGACGGGGATGCTCTGTCACGTGTGGGTGGTGTGGCGGAGGCAAGCTGAGCCACAAGAAATTTCATGGACGATCCAACTGGTTTCAGATGACCTCCGGGCGGACTGCGGCCCTGATCGCACGCTCGGTCGAGTTGGGGTTTTCAGGCGTTCAAGCCTGCTTCGATCCCACACCCGCAAATCCCCAACACTGGATCGATGTGGCCAACAAGGTGGCCGCGTCCGGTGTGCGAACCAATATGTACTTTGAGTCCTACGCTATCCCGCATCCTGATTTGGTGGATGCCCTGGTAAAAAGCTTTGATTCTGTGCTGATTTCCATGTCACCCGAGAGCCCTGACGAAGCCGTACGGCGACGCTTTCGCCCCTTACATTTCAGCAATGATGAGTTGGTAGAAGCGGTCAAAATGTGTGCGGATAAAGGGGCCAATGTGATGCTCTGTTTTGGACAAGGGCTCCCTGGAGAAACCCTCGAGACACCCAAAATTACAACCAAGCTGGTCCAGCGCTGTAAAAAAGCGGCCCGGGGTGTTCGGCTACAGTGCCGCTCATTTGCCATTGAGATGGAGCCTGGAAGCCCTTGGGCCATGAAGCCAGAGGCATACGGAATCGAACTCGAGCGCCGAAGTTTTGCGGACTACATGGAGGCACACCGCCCCGGTGTTTCCGCGACACTGGGGTACCGACTCAAAGATGCATCCCCTCAGTTTGCCGAGATCATCCGAGAGGAAGCCTGTAAAGAGATGTGTCCGCTCCCCCCCTCGCCGAAACTTGGACATCTCACCTGCAAGGCATTGCGAACGGTATCCCCCAACTCGGGCTGCTCAAGGTAGGGTGTATCCATGCCCTCTCCCGCACGAAGCGCTGGTCTACCAGCCAACCGACCTCCGCGCATTCTATTCTGCAGAACGCCACGCTACATGTGGCCGATCTTGTCGGAGGCGGACAACTTTCTGATTCCTTTGGGGTATCTCTGTCTCGCGGCAGCCCTGCGCGAATCCATGCCCGATGTAGAAATAAAACTCATCGATTGTCCAATTCAAAAGCTGGGATGGGGCTCTCTCGAAGCATTGATGCGCGAATGGCAGCCCGACATGGTTTGCGCCGGGGATGAAGCCATCTATGTGCACGAAACCGCCAAGTTCTTTCGGACGGCCAAGCGAGCCAACCCGGAATGCATCACCGTCGGTGGTGGCTACACCCTCCCCCATGTGCCCGAGTGGGCACTCGGACCCGGTGCCAGTGACTTTTTGGTCTTTGGTGAGGGAGAGATCACATTCACAGAGCTCGTCACTACGCTTCGCTACGGGGGTGATCTGTCAACGGTAAAGGGGCTGCGATATCTCGCCGACGATGGTTCCGTGCTCGACACCGGCTTTCGGCCCCTCATCAAGAACCTCGATGACCTTCCAATGCCCGCCTATGACTTGATGCCGCGCATCTCCCACCGCAAAGGCGCCAGCCTCTTTCAAAACAGTTTCAACATTGAAAAGGGGCGCGGGTGTATCGACACCTGTAGTTTCTGTGCCATCTGGACCCAGATGGGAAGTTGGAAGGACGGCACCCCGCGACCCCGATATCGGGTCAAATCGCCAGAGCGAGTCGTGAAGGAAATGGAAGTCCTCCATCGGCAATACGGGTACGACAACTTCATGTTCGTGGATGGCACCTTCAACATCGACCCCGACTGGAACAATGAGTGGGCCGATCAGATCATCGAGAAAAACTGGGACGACATTGCCTGGTACGGCTTTTTTCGGGCGGACTCCTATGAGCGTGAGCACAAAATGGGCGTGTTCAAGAAGCTCGTCGAGACGGGGCTTCACTGGTACCTGATCGGCGTCGAACGCGAGACTGCCGATGACTATGCATTCTTGAGCAAGCACAACTACGACACCAATATGATGCGCGCGATGTTTGAGTCCTTGCGGGTCGACTACCCGCAGGTCGTGCGCCACGCGACATTCATCATTGGGCTGCCCGAAGACACCCGCGAAAAGCTCGACAGTTTGTTCAACTATGCGGTCAGCTTAAGGCCGGATTTCATCGCGTTTCAAACCATCAGCCCGGAACCGGGAACCCCCTTGTGGAATCAGGCCATCGGAGAAGGCTGGCTGGAAGACAAAGGTATGGATGAACTCAAGGAGTTTTACTGGTGGCAACCGGTGATGAAGACCAACCACCTGTCCATGCAAGAGATGCTCGAAGTCGCCAACACCATGAACCGAAATGTGTTCTCCAGCTACGTTCGATGGGACACGGTAAGGTCGCTGGTTTCCCGTTCACGAGCCCGACGAGGCTACTACCAATTCATGGTGGGTGTGGGCGCCAAAACGATGGCTCAACACCTGTTTGATTCCGCGCGCGGCAAGACCTCGTTTTCTCACCTCAACGTGATCAAAGACATGGTGAAACCCTACTGGTACGATCTCTGATCGATTCGGTCTCCAGCCTGCACATCGATGTACTCCACTGTCTCTCCCCCATGTGGCGTGATGCGCACCCAGGTGGCAGAAGCGTGTCCACCAAGGCCCAAGTGAAGGGTTGGGCCAGACGATGAGAATGTGGTCGAGGGCAAGAACCAGCGAACCCGGGTCTCCCCACCCACATGCCACTCCACCCGGGTCCCGATGTCTTGCCCGCTCCATTCGGGAAAAGCCACCGTGATGCCAGGGCCACAGCCCGCCGTTCCATGTCGGACCCGAAGGTACGGTTCTCGCTCCTGTGTCATGCCCGCCGTCGCCAAATCCGGCATACCATCTGCATTAAAATCGGCGACCACAATGGCCCGGCCAACATCCGACCGATCAAAGTTCAGATCGGACGAAGCATCTAAAAATAGACCTTCATCATTTCGCAGAATCATATCGAGCTGATGGGTACTGTCATCGAGATCCGCCACCACCGGGTCGCTCACCATATCGCTCCAGTCTCCTGGTACACCCATCAAGACAGGGCCAAAAACTGTGGCGATCTCATCCCAACCATCTTGATCGAGATCCACAAAACTGGTTCCCCAGCTGGTGACGTGAGCGGTGGACGGCTCAATGTATGCACCCATGGCCAAGGCTCCATCGTAGAACTCACCTGGGCCCATCCCCATCAACAATCGGGGACTGCCAAAGTCGGTGATGTGCATGTCTGGCAATCCATCGTTGTTCGAATCCGACACCGAAGCGCCCATTCCAAACATGGCCAGATCACAGCCACAGTCTTCAGCCTCAGTAAACACACCATGCCCATCATTGATCATAAGCGCACTGGGCGCGATGAAGGTGCCAAAATCATTGACGATGTACAGATCCAAATCACCATCGGCATCGGCATCCAAGGGCGCTCCTTGAAATGTGGCGGCATCGCCTACACCCACGGACAAACCAAGAGTAAAAGATCCACCATCATTGATGTACAGCTGGTTTCCATCCCCTCGGGCTGTGCGCGCATCGATGGCGGAGGGATCAGTGTCATCCAAATCAATGTGGCGGGCCACAAACACATCCAGATCCCCATCCCCATCCACATCCAGAACCGATGGTGTCTGACTCTCTTGCTCAGAGTCTGCGAGAGCCACCGACTCAAACTGGCCTCCACCCCGGTTGAAGTAGATCCGATCTGTAAATCCAGTTGAACGGGTCAACACAAAATCCGGGCGAAGATCACCATCAAAGTCACCCACAGCCAGTCCATTACCCATCGGGAGCGGGCCATCATCAAATCGAATCAGCATGCTGGGTTGAAGTACGCCCGCCTCGTTCACCAAGGCAGTGGTCGCATCATATGCACCCGCTAAAAGTAGGTCTGTGAGACCATCTTCATTGAGATCAAGCGCGGCGAGACCCCAGCCACATGAACCCAAAACCGTGGGGGTACTCGGCTCGATGGACGCATATAGATCTGCCAAACCAAAGCGCTCGCCCTCGGTTAGCGCCAGGGCCGCACACGCCTGGAGTTCAACACCTCCTGGGTCACCGGTATCGATTGGCTCGGCAGGAAGTGCTTCTTCGATCGGACCCGATTCGGAATCTTGAACCGCCCCAGGCTCAGGGGCATATTTGGCTGGACAAGCCAGCAAGAAGATCCATATGAGCATGGTCATTCAGACTCCGAAGATGGTTCAGGTGCCACCACATCTTGAACCTCTTGAGAGAGAAAAACTTTCGCCCAGGCCGCAAAAAATATGCCGGCACACCCAAGGCCCAACAGGTGAACCACACGTACACCCACGACCATAATGCCGGCATCCACGAGCGCGACCCCACCCGCTCCAGTCATACTGCCCACGAAAGCCAACTCATAGGTCCCCAGGCCTCCAGGGAGAAACATACCCACCAAAATGGCCAGGCTACCCGTCCCTTGAGCGAGAAACAGACCCGGCCATTCCGCATTTACGCTCACGGCCAATCCAACGACGAATAGAGCCAGCATGTGGACGGACTGAATCACTACACTCCAGCCAAACACCGCGAGCCAGGTTCGCATAGGCGCTTCAGAAACTTCGGTCAGGGCTACCGCAAAAAGACGAACCGACCGCAACGCCTTTCCCATTAGGCCGGGACGTTCCCCCATGGATATCACGCTTCGTCCAACCGTTTGGAGCCACACTGGATTGGATGAAATGACCCCAATTCCCAATCCACCACCCACCAAAACCACGGCCGACCACTTCAATACCTCTCCGACCACACCATCGACAGATACGACCGGGAGCGCCATCGCCGCCAAGGTCGCGGCCGCGGCCAAACCCACGAACCTGGAATGAATGGCTGTGGCCAGTGCGGTCGCCACGGCCGTACCATGCCGTTTCTTCAGCGCACCAACCGCTGCGAGTTCTCCAACGGGACCCGGAAGCAACAACGAAAATACACTCCCAGCAAAGAAGAGAGAGCCCACCGCCCAGCGATTGGGCCTTGGTCGCACGCCCCAAGGAAACAGAGCAACAAAGCGATGACCAACCAACAAGTTTCCAAACACAAACAAGAGCACCGCGACAGCCAATAAAATTGGGTCCGTGTTCTTCATGACCAACCAAGGATCAATGTCTGTGAGCACACGGATCATTCCAAAAGCCATCCCCATGACCACCACAAGACCCACCGTCGTTGCGACCAACACACGCACCAATATGACCGACCGAGATGTAGGTAATTGCCGATCACTCATGGGGTTTTCTCAACGAATATGGGGGTACCCGATGCACGCAGCAAACGGAGAACGGTTGAAACCAGCGCCGTGGGCATCCACGGTTTTTGAATCAAGGTGATCTTATCTACATGACCGGATGATCCCAGAGACCGACACATCTGTAGTGCGTCTCCAGGTCCCGACGGTCCATCACCCTGAAAGTCGAGCACAAGCTCAATGCTGCCACCCCACTGCACCACCAACTGAGAAACAATCTCTTCAAACGCAGAGCGGTAGGCTGAATCGGGTGTCGCCTGAGCACACACCCGTAAACATCGTTCGGCATCGCGATGGCCCACATCGCCAGACAAACGGAAGACAGGGCCCCGTACCGCCTCACGGTCGATCCACTCCAACACTGTGGGTCGTGTCTCTGTCATGAAAGATAGCGTACCCCATGCCGGGGGAAAATCAGGATTGGCCTTTTCGCAACAGCCGGGTCAGCAGTTGACCATACGCACCTTCACCAAACCTTCGCTGAACCATCAACGCGGTCGACAGAGGTTTAAGTTCGAACCCTGAACGGCCAACGGTGGTATCCAACCCATCGAGGCGTTTGGACAATTCCGCCTCTCCGTTGATGGCTTCAAACGGCATATCTCCAGCACAGAACATGCGGCAGACAAACCGCCCCAACAGCTGGGTGACTGTGTTGTGCATCAACATATAAGACTGATCCACACTGCCATTGTGCCAAGCAGCCCGACTCCATTCAAATAGAAACTGAGCGGCCGGTGGTTTTCGAACATCGGGATCAATCACAAAAATTATGGGCGCACCCCAGTGCGCAGAGAGCACATGAAAGGCCTCAACTGATGGAGTCAAATAATCGAGGTTGGGGGAATTCTTGGCCTTGAGTCGAACCACTCGCTCACCGGCCCGGTCTCGGTAATAGATGTCTTTTTCTCCAATGCGAAAAAGTGGACCCTCATCCGCATCGATATCGATCCATTCCAACTCGAATTTCCCCATCCACGTCACCTCTTTGGCTACATCTATGCCGTGAGAGTCTTGACGCCACCAGCAAGACAAGAAACGATGTAGTCCACAGGAGCTGTCATGCCGAAAACCTATATGATCGGAATTTTCTTCGCCTTGATGGGGTGTCAGGAGCCCTGCAAAGAAGGCTATGGTCGGGCAGATGATGGTCTTTGTTATCGTTTGGCCGAAGATCCATTGGCTCCATGTGGTGACGGTATGGGTCGAGACGATGAGGGCACATGCCTGCCGTTTGGTGATGAAGCCGATACCGCAATTACAGACGATGTCGATGCCGATGCCGATGATGGTGACGGCGACTTCGATGATGGTACGGACGATGGGGCCGCGGATGAGGCCGATGCCGATGCGGGAACCGGTGACGGTTTGGGCCCAGACGACAGTGCACCCGAGGGTGGGGCCAGCGTAAAAGGAACCATCTCAACCACCAATGGACTCGGCTTTGACGTCGGCGATCAAGTGGTCCTTCAAGCGTGGACGGAAGCCACCATCGATCCAGAGACTGGATGGCCCATTGCCGATTCGATTGAACTCGCATCACAGATCGCAAGTTCCGCGGTGGTGGCCATGTCGGTCCATTACTCTTTTGAAATGCCCGCAATCCCTGTGGGTGGAACGCTAGTGAGACTCACGGCGCACCTGACAGACACCCCAACGGAATGGGAAGGCTCACCGAGAGTGGCCTACCCGGAGGCCATTGATGAATGGCTCTTTCTTGAGCCCGGCTCCACTACCGAGGGCGTCGATCTTCGCATTGATAACGGTGAGGCCGAACCCGACTCCGGACCACCCCCCGATGGCGGAGGACCCGTCGAACCCGATGAAGGACCACCGGTAGAACCGGACTCTGGACCACCTCCAGATGGGGGGGGACCTGTGGACCCCGATGAAGGACCACCGGTAGAGCCGGATTCCGGACCACCTCCAGATGGGGGAGGACCCGTCGATCCCGATGAGGGACCACCACCAGACGATGGTGGTTCACCCGATGACGATGAGTAGAGCTACCAGCCCGGCTCGTTCACGCGACGAATTCGAGCGTTGTAGGAGTCCGCGATAATCAAGGACCCATCGGGGGCGTACATGATGTCTCGCGGGGTATCGAGACTTGCTTCTTCAGCCGGACCTTCATCACCCGCAAAACCACCCGCTCCACGACCGACCACGGTGTCGACGGTGCCATCCATCAAGACTCCACGAATCGCATCATTGCCTGAGTCTGCAATCAACATTCGGCCATAAGAGTCGAAGGTAAACCCATAGGGGCTATCAAGCGAAATGCTGTCCAACGTTCCGCCATCTCCCTGGTAGCCGGGCGCATCGGTCTGCCCCGCCACGTTCGTGAGCACACCTGTCGCCACATCCACGGTCACGATCCGATGGCGGCCCATATCCGCCACATACAACTGACCATCATGTAAACCGATCTTTTGGGGCTCAACCAGTCGGTTGGGATCAGCCTCATCAAAAATCGGAAAGTGGTTTTCATCTTCACCCGCAATGGTCATCACCATTCCGTCCGGAGTGATGGCCCGCACCAGGTTGACCCCTGCGTCCGCGAGGTAAATGGTCCCGTTTCCAGAAACAACAATCCCGCTCAAGCCGCTAAAGCTCACATTTTCAACCGACACATCACCTTCGTTAAAGCCCGGCTCCGGTTCGCCCGGAGATCCCGCAATGATGCTCAATTCTTCGTAGACCATGTCCACCATGACCACCTGCTGACCTTGGCTTTCGACCATGTAGAGGTTTCCGTCCGGTCCAATGGCCATGTCGACCACCACATTGAGGGGACTGTCGAGTGGGTGACCCGCTTGAGCATAGGTTTTCTCTACCCGACCTACGATGGTACTCAGAATTCCATTGTCCTCGAGGCGACGAATCAACTGATTCCGTGAATCATTGATCAAGAGACGCCCCAATGAATCCATTCCAAGTGCATTTGGATCGTTGAGCTTGGTATCCAATGCATCCTGATTTTGGTGGTTGTATCCTGCACTATCCTTGCCTGCGATGGTACAGATTACACCGTCAAAATTACATCGCTGGTTCTCGTTGTCTGCTGCTTTTTCGACACACCCTACGAGCAGTCCACTCATCACAATCCAATGGCCTTTCATTTCTATCCTCCACGTTGGTATGGTAACCGGCCCTGAGGCATTCGTGTGACCTGCCGCGTCGGCGACCATTTATGGGGTGACTTCCATCGACTCCGTGCGTAGACTGACAGAAGCGAAAAACATGGCATCTCAATCCCACCAGCACCAAAACCAATCCACGCAGGGTAGCGATACGTCTACCGAGTCTGCGCTCGCCAACAATGGGCCCGGCAACGCTGTGAATGCCGAAAAGGCCCGAACCGATGAAGGCACTGCCGCTGGGCTCGCCAACTATCAGGCCACGCTGGGTCAGTGGTTGGGCACTGAACTGTATCAGGCCATCGCTCCAGAATTGACCCTCGATCGAATGGCCTCTCATGCCAACCAGGGACTCACATCGGCGATCAAGGCCGCACTCAGCGCACTGGAAAATGCGGCCGATGGAAACAATAAAGCAGCGATGGAGCAACTGAGCGCAGCGCTCAAACAAGACTTCGGAACGGTAGCGGGCGAGTGGATCAAGGAAAATGGCGCCGGCCTAACCGAACGACTTGGTGACTGGGTCGATGCCAACCCAGTCTTGGTGGTGACTGCCGCCCTCCTTGCTGCAGCGGGAGCCATTGTGGCCAACACCCCGCTCCCCGAACTCAAGAAGAAATTCAAACTCGGAGACAATCTCTCTGGGTCTCTGGCCGCGGACTTGGGAAAAATACGGGATATTTCTCTGAAAAGCATCTCCGCTGAACTGTCCTGGACCACCGGCCCGCTCATTGCAGCCGTGAAAGCCACCCACAGCGATGGAGAGACCAAGACCACCGTCAATGCTTCCACCGGTTCCGAGACTCGCTCGCTGACCGCCGAGGGGCAGTTCGTCAATGAAGACCTACAGTTGCTCAACCTTCAAGGCGTGATCAAAACCGGGAACACCACCCTTCGAGGTGGAGCGGAACACAAAGCCGGCGAAGACGGCGGGCAAACCACACTGCAGGCCAATGTCACTTCGGAAGATGGCGATACCACACGAGTGAATGGTGTCCAGTACGACCCCGACACAGGCACCGTCACCATCGAGCGAGCCCGAACCACCACACAAGATGGCATCACCACAAAATGGAGCCAAAACTCGGCATCTGATGGCAGCAATACGACCAACCTCAACGTGGCTGGAGCGGTATCCGAGAATACCAATCTCACCCTGAGCTTGGAAGATTCCGCCCAACTGTTGGGAGCGGGCACCTCATACCAACTTGGCCGGACACAACGAGCCAATCTGGGGCTGGACTACTCCACCACAGACTTGGATGCGGCGATGAAGCTGGGCCTGAACTCAGAAGGCTCCGGAAGCTTCGCTGGGAACATGGATTATCGTATCGGCGATGGCTGGACTACCGGGGCGGATACCGAAATCAAATGGGGAAACAGGGATTATCTGGAGGCGGGCGCCTATTTTGGCTTCCGTGATCCAGACCAGTTCCAAACCTACATGACCCGGTACCGGTTCAAAGATGGGGACGAAACGACCCATCAGCTCGACATCATGATCGAGGAGAAATTTGGTCCTGTCTACACCCGACTACAGCAACAAGTGGCCCACACAACCCAAGGCATGAGCTTCGAAACAACCGCTCAAGGCGCATACTTCATCAACGAAAAATTCGCGGTGATCGGAGGGGCCCAATACCGTCAAAACGACATGGGTGAAGCCTCACTATCCCCCCAAATTGGGGCGCAAGTCTACGGGGTTCCACTCATTGTGACCCACAACCCTGAGACCAACACCACGACCCTCGGTGTGACCTTCAAGTTCGGCCGTTAGTCTCGCCGCTCACCCGTAATAAATGCCCGTTCCGAATCAGAAATGGGCACCGTGTACTCACCGTCGAAGCAAGCCGCACAGATGTCATCGCCCATGACTTTTTTCAATCCTCCGATTGAAAGAAAGCTCACCGAGTCGGCACCCATTTTTTCAGCCAAAGCGATCTCGACCGCACTGCCTACATGATGCGATGCAACCAACTCTTCTTCGGTCGGCATGTCGATGCCGTAGTAGCAAGGGTGACGCACAGGGGGCGAGAAAATCGCCACGTGAACCTCTTTGGGATCCAGACCGCGAAGCATCTCCACAATGCGTCCCATGGTGGTTCCACGAACGATCGAGTCATCCACCAACAACACACGATTCCCTTCAAACATCTCACGAATTGGGTTCAGTTTGAGACGAAGAGCCGCCTTCCTAGAGGCCGCATTTGGCATGATGAAGGTGCGACCCGAGTACCGATTCTTGATGAATCCTTCGCGGTTCGGAATGCCCAACTCTTCAGCCATCGCCATGGCTGCAGGACGGGAGGTGTCTGGAACCGCCACCACAACATCGGCTTTCAGTCCCTTTGCCGCCCATTCACGGGCCAGCATGCGACCCATCCGCCACCGTGAACGATTGACCCGGCCTTCTTCCATGCGCGAGTCTGGGCGGGCAAAATAAATTCGCTCAAATACACACGGTCGGGGTGCCTTCGGGGCCACGGTACGCTGCACCGGCTCCTGATTCGCACGAAAGAACAGGACTTCCCCTGCCGGCAAATCATCGACTTTCTCAAAATCAAGTACATCGAGGGCGACCGATTCACTCGCGACAATCCATGCTCCGTCGGTTCGACGACCGTAGCAGCCTGGACGAATGCCATGCGGATCCCGAAAAGCCACCAGGGTCGACTCTCCGTCCACCTCAAGCACGGCCACCACAGAATATGCACCCCGTACCCGCCGATAGACCTCTCTCACAGCCACGGCCACGTCATCGGCGGTATGACCCGCTTGGCGGATCGACTGGAGCTCCTCAGCAAACACCAACATCAACGGCTCAGCATCACATCCACTCAAGACGTGGGTGCCCTTCTCGAGCAGCGAATCCACCAATTCAGGAATGTTGGTCAAATTGCCATTGTGGGCCAATATGATGCCTGGATGACGGGTCTGAAAAGGCTGTGCATCTTGCTGGGTCGAAATGGTTCCGGCGGTGGGGTAGCGCACATGAGCAATCCCCACAGTTCCCGACATCTCTTGAATGCGTTCGGCATTCAGAACCGTCGAAACCATGCCCAGGTTCTTCGTGAGATGCCACCGTCGGCCGTCCAAGGTGGCCATACCGGCGGCATCCTGCCCCCGATGTTGGATGGACTGAAGTCCGAGCACCAAGCCTGGTGCAACCGGAGCGTTACCGATGAGTCCCACGATGCCACACATAGGCGGGCGCTCTAACCGCTCTATCGATGAACAGTCGTCACAACTTCATTGATCGGTACATCTCCGGTCACCAAATCGAGTGATTCACTTGATGTATCGCCCAGAATTTCAATTCGAGAAAAGGCCAATGCGATGGTTCGAACAATGTGAAAGCCCAGTTCTGTATCCAAGGTTGTGCAACCACCATTGGCAAAACTCTGATGGCAGGCCCCCGCCAAACGAACCCATGTGAACGCAATCTCGGCCAAAGAATCAAACTGGTGCGCACTCCCCGATGACTCGGTCGAACTGAAATACAGTACCGGACCATTCACGCCCTCTTCGCCATCTTGCCCAAACCACTCTCGCCGCAGGGTTCCATCCAGCGGGATTGTGGCCACCACACGCGGGTCGGACAAATCCGACGCAAACATGGCTTCTTCTTCTGCGGAGCAGGTGTCACCATCAAGATGATCGCCGGTCGCGCACATCTGCGACACACTCTCCAAATCGTAGCGCGCGCCAAAAGATGCCCATGTCGTGTACGCACCACGACTGTGGCCTGACAGCACCACGCGATCCGTATTTGCCGGGCCCGCCAATGGCACATCCACATCCCCAGCCTCCACGGCATCGAGGGCCGCACGGATATCCAGGGGACGATGAAAGAAGGTGGCCACTTGGGGATCTGCCGTGGCATCCAACAGGGTATTGCCGGCATGATCCACGCTCACGCTGACCCAACCATGACTGCTCAAATGACGAGACAAGAACACCGAACCCGCCCCAAGCCCCAAGTCACCATGAGAGTGAATGTGAACCGGGTATCCGTCCTCATGAGCGGAGGGTGCAGGGGTGGCATCGGCAAACACATCGGGATCCGTCCCCACGGTGTATTCAGCCGATGATCCGCTCTCATCCTCAGTCGGGTACCACACATGCACCCGAATGCTTCGATCACCCAAACTGCCGCCCAAGGCATAAGTCAATGTCCAGGTCTGATACCCGACGGCGAAAGGGCCCGGCTCATCCACCGACCAAGACAGCGGGTCAATCGTCTCCACCATTTTGGATGAACTGTCTGTGGTCGCCCCACAACCCAGGACACCCAATACGCAGAAAAGAGCGCGCATCAGTCGAGGTAGAAGAATGCAGGTTTGGTCTTGAACTCCAACACTGCCGAGAATCCACGACAGATGCCATCTTCATCGGGCCACAAATCTGAATTCGTATCGAGCATCGATATCAACAGATCGCCCACATCGATATCGCCCCGCCCATCCACAAAATCTACGATGTCTTGTGACCGTACTCCACCAGCCAAAAACCCCGTTCCATGACCATCTTCTCCGATGTCATGACGCAAGGTTCCCTCTTGGAAATGAATGGTGAGATGGTCATCAAAATACTGCACCGGCAGCGGCAGATCGAGGGGGCTTGCAATCAACCGGCTCTCCTCAATCGTCATACCCTCCGATCGACTCATCGGAAGCCCAAGGTCCCGATCAAAGGTTTGGCCCGATTCGATGATTTTATCTGTCCCGACGGTCGGCTCTCCAAGTCCTCTCAACAAGTTGACGTTGACGCATGGATCGTTTTCCACGTCGTCTACATCCTCCATCTCGACCATTAGGAGCAACTCTCCCCAGTTGATGGTGTCCTGTAAATAGACCTCAACCGCCGTAAACTCGGTCAAGTCCAACAGCGGCATCAAACCACCGAGGGCATTGTCGATGCCTGGGTTCCCATCTTCATCGACGTAGTCCGTGTGACCACAATCCTGTTGATCCCCATCCAGATCGGCTCCGCGAGATACGCCATTTTCAATGCGACCAAACCACGCCTCGGTGATCACCGAAAGATGGGTGGGGTCCACCTGACTGCACTGTTCCAAGTCTGATGCAGACTCACCGGTGGCCTTATTGGGTTCCGAGGCCGTACACCCCAGGGCCATAAGAAGGAGCACGCTCCTGAAGAACTCAGACTTCAATTGCAGACAGCCCATCGCTGACCTCTCCGGCATCGATGCCAAATGTTGGGGTAGAAACACCTGCCGCACGGATCAAAGAAAGCATGAGATGACTCGTGCTCTCCCCGCTGTAGGAGCGATGATGAATCCCTTGTTTCAACGCACCACACGCATTGCCCGCGTATATGAGCGGCATCTCATCGAAGGAGTGGGTAAGCCCCTTGCTTGTCTCTGATGTAGCCAACAAAACCATGTGATCGAGCACGGTTTCCTCTCCCTCAGGAACCAAGGACAACTGCTCCACAAGGTAGGCCAGTTCCCCCATGATGAACCGGGTCACCATGTTCACCTCTGGCTGACTACCAGGCTCGTCATGGGTCAGACTGTGGTGGCCCATGGTCGCATCAGGAAACAGCTTGTTGTTGAGAGGGTCGGAGAACCAGTGGCTGAACACACGGGTCTGATCACAGGCCACGGCCATCACCAACAAATCCGACATGGCGCGGTGAATGTCTCGAATGGGGTGCCGACCATCGACCTCTGGATACTCTGTCGCAGGTGTCTCGGCCCGAGAACAGGACGCCAGGTTTGGCGGGTCTTCCTGCAGCCGAGCCAAGCGAATCTCAAGCTCTCTTAAACCAGTAAAATGCTGATCAAGGCGCGCTCGATCCGACATCCCAACCTTTGCATTGAGCGTGTCGATGTCTCCCATCACGGCATCGAGAACACTGCGACGCAAAGCCAATTTGGGGTCCACGACGCCCTCTTCTCCAGGCTCCCGAAAGCTGGCACCAAAGAGGCGTTCATAGAAGCTATGAGGGGAGAGCTCCGGGGGGTTTCTATTGTTTGGACCATTGAATGAGAAGCCACTCGTTCCGGGAAGCACCCCTGTCTCCAGCGAGCGATAGATCGTGTCACCACCAATCTGGGCGGCCACCAATTGATCGATGCCTGGAATCTCAAAGGTTCCATCTTCTCGGCCATCTTCGAACGCGAGCAAATTGCACCCGGTCAGCATCCCTGAGGCGCCACTTGTGTGTGGATACACGTTGTCGGTATGCATCCGCATTCCGGTCACAACCGTGATCAAGTCCTGCACTGCCGCGAGCGGCTCCAGCTGCTCCGAGAGGGTCCAGTCCGGACCCTCATCCACCGGCGTCCATTTGTCGGGCAGGTTTCCATTCCCCCAAAAGAACACGCCAAATCGAAGCGGAAATCCCCCACCTGCGGCATAGGCATTTCCCGACACATTGAACATCGCTTCCAGGGGGGGCAGCCCCACGCTGACAGCGGCCCCTCCGAGGATCCCACGCAATATTGTTCGTCTTGAGATGGGTTTCATTCAATGTCTCCAGCCATGCGAAACGCTGAACTCATGACCAAGTCACGCACCAAAAACTGCACGCTGTGGTCCATGAACTGAAAGCCCTCCGAAAGATAGTCGACGGCTTCTTCCTCGCCGTCTGTGACCGAGTGGCCCGAGGCCGCGGCCATGACCGTACGAGACAAGCACCCCGCCAGCGCTGGATGTTCAGCGATGCGCGCACTGAGTTCCCAAGCATTTGAGAATGCTTTTCCATCCAGTTCTCCGCTCGGATCGATTTCAGCGCCTTCTTCAAGGGTTCGAAAGTGACCCAGTCCATCAAACTGCTCAAAACCCAACCCGATCGGATCGGTGATTTGGTGACACCCCGCACAAAAATCATCTTCGAGATGAACCGCCACCCGTTCCCGTAGGGTCTTCGCGCTCGCGGAAGGCTCTGGAATGGACGTGTCCACATCGGAAGGAGGGGGAGGGATGTACTGACACAACAGCACCTCGCGCACATACTGACCGCGCAACGTGGCGGAGGTATTCACCGGGTGAGACTGCATGGCCAGGAAACTGACCTGGCCCAGCAGACCACGGCGCCCTTCTTCTTCTTCAAGAATGGTCGGTGCAAATCCCTCACGGGCCGGCGCGCGTACGCTGTAGATGCTGGCCATCTTTCGATCGAGAAAGGTCTTGGTGGTGGTGAAAATCTCGCGGTAATCGGCATCATTGGTGATGACGTTATCGATGACTCCCAGCAAGGTTTCTTCTCGAGCGGAGGGACCCACCTCAGGACTCATGTGGGTAAAAATCGTCGGGTCTTTGGTTAAGTCATTCAATTCATGGAGCGAAAGCATGTCCGAAAAGAACTCTCGGATTCCGTGCTCGAACCGCGGGTCGAGCATCATGCGTTCAACTTGCATCTCCAAGCCCACATCATCGGTGAGTTCTTCTGCTTCAGCGGCAGCCAAGAGCTCTGCATCTGGGGTGGTATTCCACAAAAAGTAGGAGAGACGACTCGCCATTTCATAGTTGGTGAACCGCTGACCATCGGTGTCTGGATCAGGCTCGCCCAACTCCGCGCGGAACAAAAAGTTGGGGGACTGCAACACGGCAGCGATCCCGTAGCTCAACCCACCATAGAAATCATCCAGCACAGCCCCGGCCTCAGCACTGATATCGACAAGAACAGTGGTCTCATCTTCCGAAAGCGGGCGCCGCCAAGCACGTTCGCCAAAAGTGAGCAAAACCGTTTCCGCACACACGTCATCAACGGGCCCGGATGGCTCACAGGGCACCAATAAATCGCGCAACGACTCATTTTCAATCGCCTGGCCCGCCAAAGAGAACGCCGCTGTCTCGTATTGCTCTACACCGCGCGGGGAGATGGTGGTCAGCGCAGCACCAATCGCAAGCAGACCATCGGTCGTTTCATCTGGCTCAAGATTCGATGGCAAAACCAAGCCATCACCGAGCAGTGCTGAAACCGAATTGTGGTATTGCGATCGGGTCAATCGTCGAAGTGTAGGGGATGGCAGTTCGACGACTGGATCGCTTCGATCCAGCTCCGCCGCGGCCCCCGCAGTTGCGCTGGTTTTTTCATCCGCACAGCCCGAACAGATCAGCAATCCCAACAGTGTCCCTAGACGCACTACGCCTCCTCAGTCTCCATGCTACCGCAAGTCGGGCCAAATCGTCCTGATGTTTCCTGACTTCAGCCCGTGACGGTGGGGTCGCCCGACCACAACTGACCCCGCATCATCAAACTCACCATCTTGAAGTCACCAAACAGAGACCACAGCGGGTATTGAAATGTCGCGGGCCGATTCAATTCAATCTTGAAGTGGCCCACCCAGGCCCACAGGTAGGCCCAAAAAATACCCATAAAGACCCACGGGCTTCCAATCAGCCACAACACGGCGATCGCGATGACCTCCCGGCCGGCTTTGCGGCGGGCTTCGATACGACGGGCAAGAAACCCCACGATGATCCCCCCAAGCAAGCAACTTCCCATGCGAATGGGGTTGGCCATCATGGCCAGAGACAGAATGAGCACGAACCCTCCGGTTCCCACAAAATGCATCATGCGACAGACTGGATGACGGTGCTCGCCAATGTAGTAGAACCAAAAATCGCTGAAGGACTGGATGCGATCGGTGTCGGTCATTGTTCCATCCTCGGGTTCCAGAGAAGGGCTATCCGAGAGACCAACAACACGCGAATCACCCGCCTCGATCGTGGGTAACCAGCACAGGCACCGCACATGTTCGAACCACCATTTCAGCCACACTGCCCAAGATGACCCGCTCTAAACCCTGCTTGCCATGGGTTCCCATGACCACAAGATCATGCTCGCCCGCCTCAGCATGATGATTGATTTGCTCGGCGGGGTTTCCGTGCTCAAATAGGATGTCGCAATGTACCGATGTCGGGACTTCTTTGGCCACAAGCCGGTGCATCACCGAAGAGGGCTCCGGGTCCGGCAACACACTGTTGTCGACATACAAGAGGGTCAGTCGAGCCCCTTCCTTCATTGAAATGGTCACCGCCAAGCGGAGGGCTTCAATCGAGGGCTCGGAAAAATCGACCGGAACCAATATGCGGGTAAACAACACGCCCTGATCGTTGCACAAATAAAAACCCCCCGCGACCCAAAGAGGAAGCAGGGGGAGGCTGTTACCCGAGGGATGATTCTAACACCACACGGGCAAAGACGGAAATCAGAAGTAAAAACGGGTCTGTAGATACCCGGCCCATGGAACCAATCCGAATTCACTGTTGACCCCCAATGCCCGAAGCATGGAGTCACCGACAAGGGGCATCCCACCATCACCGACCAGATCGGTGGGCTCCACATCATCGGGCGCCTGACCGAGCCCCCCCATTCCACCGAACAGGATTTCGGCATTATCGGCGGCCGACCAATGGAGCGAAAGGGTAGCCAGCGCACTCGGGTCCGTGACATTGGATAGCGTCATCACCGATAGGTTCCACAAGGGACTCACGGTTTGCAGTACAGACAATCCAGCATAGCTGTGCCCAACCAGCCACAATTCACCCCGGGCATAGCGTTCTCCTTGCATGACCACAAAAGCATCGGCGGGGTCATCCGAGCCAAATGTCTGGTGGTACAGCTCGAGGGTCACCATGGTGCTTGGAGTGGCCCGAATGTCCGCCCCCAACACACCTCGAAAGTGTGCCTCTTCTTCTACAATCACAGCCACATCACCGTATAGGCCCACCGGACCCACAGGCGTAAAAACCGAAGCGCCAACCGTGGGGTCTCCACGCATCCATGCCGTATAGAGCCCAATGTCTGTCGAACCCAGAGTGCTTGTTCCTTGCCCGACAAACCCAAGCCCTTCAGCCTCCCATTCGCCCAAATAGGCCGCGGCGATATCGAGCCGGTGGGCCTCTCCAAAAAAGGCTTCCACACGCACAGCGTCCACCCCTGGCTTGAACTCTGTATCGATCGTGGTGGGGTTAAACGGTGCAATTAGGTCGAGGGGTGAGAACAGTTTGCCTTGCCCATGACTGATGGCTTGCCGGCCCAGCGTACCGCGTACACCATCGGTCTCCGCCTTTAAAAATAGCCAATCGACCCGGGCAGTGAGATCGAGAATTCCCTCGCTCTCATTCCAGGTCAAATCAATGGCTTCCGGTGACTTTCGACCCACTCCTGTACCAAAGGATGCATTGCCCACACCGCTCCCAGCCACCGCCACAGGGTGAAACTCCAACCGCCACTGTTCCCCAAAGTCCACCCGCGTTGCGAGGCGACCCGCAATGCTTGATTGCGCCCACGGATCATCTGGAACCCGGGCCAACGGGACCGGCGCACCCGCCATCTGAAATGTCTTCACATGTCCACGCACATCCACTTCCGCAGCAGATGCCGCCCCGACAACAGCAGCCATGAACCCCAGCGCAAACATCTGACCTCCTGTGTTGAATCGTACACAAGACATCACCCATGAAAAACAGTCCGACCACCAAAATGTAGCTTCGTTGTTGGACCCCAACTATCGCTGTTGGTCACACAAACTACTGCGCATCGAATCACAAAAAGGTTGATTGCGGGGTACAATGACACCATGTTTCGCACTGCAATATTCTTGTTGAGTACCACCTGGATCGGCACGACTGGATGTACAAACAAGTCCACCCCAACAGAACGGGAAGAGCCAGCAGGGGTGTCCGATAGTGGCGCATCCATCGACCCTGAAATTGAAGCACCAGACGATGACAGCGGAAGCTACGACACCCGACCATGTGCGCAAGGGGATCCAATACTGGAAGTGGGCACCGGAGAGGAAGCGTTTGAGCTCCTCTCGAATGGCGACGACATTCAGGTCATTCACGGTACACAAGATGGTCACCACATCTTGGGAAGCCTGCGGGCACAGAACACCACTGAAATCGCCGTGGTTCGCTTTCAGATTATCCCTGTATCCGATGGGGTACCTGTCTCCGATCAAACCTACCGATTGCAGATGCTTCCCGACCCGTCGGGAGAACCGTGTTCGTGGATGACCATCGGTATGTATGCCTACCTCGGTCGTATTGATCCGGACGCCGCACCTTTCTTGGACAATCCCGTTGCTCTGCAAATGGATTTGATCGATGACAACGATCGGGCCATTTCCAGATCACTCGAAGTCGTGCCCTTCTTACCCGGCGTCGACCACAGCACACCGCCTACCGAGTAAAACGGACTTCACGACGGGCCTCTATGGGGCCATCGATGCGCTGCTGAACACCGCCCGGCATGTCCACGACGATGGCGTTCACGGTTGCATCCGCACCCAACCCAAAGTGGAGGGGGATCCACGCGGTGGATTCATAGCCGCGATCGATCCGTGCCCAATCGGTTTGGGTCCCCGATTCCGATTCCACAGTGACACGGCTGCCATGGGGGGCTGTGACCTCGATCCAATTGGCCTCCGTACACCCCTGAGACACATAGACCAAGGTTCGCAACGATGTCTGCGTCACGATCAAATCTTCAATACCATCCGCATTCAGATCGACCGGCAACACGCTGCGAAACGATCCCTCCGCAGACAAACCGAGCGTGGGAGCAATATCTGAAAAGCGCCCGTCTTCTTGTCTCAACAAGCGAAGAGGGACATCAAATCGCGCAGGACTTCCATCCGGTAAATCGAGCTGCCCCGGGTTCCAACGGTCCCCTTGCGCCAAGAAAATGTCTTTGTGACCATCGTTGTCGACATCCATAAATACACCGCCCCAGCCAGCCGCACTCGGGGTCACCTCTCCACGAATACCGGCCGCATCACTCACATCGACCCAGCCATCTCCAACCCGAGACAACAAGGTGTTGAGCGGCACTCCGGTCACAAACAAGTCGGGCTGACCATCCCGATTGAAGTCGGCGACATCGACACCTTTGGCCGAAATCTGGAGTTCACAGAAACAATCATCTGTTGCATCCACAAAGACACCATCATCGTTTCGTAGCAGCGTACTCGCACCCACAGTGGCCCCATGATCATGGGCCAAGTACACATCGAGATCACCGTCTCCATCCGCATCAAAACTCAGCCCATCAAACCCGTGTCGCATACCCACCGTTTCGGGTACCGCATCCATCGACACCACCATACCGCCCTCTGTGAGGTGAATCAGGCGATCGTTGTGCACATCTCCTTGCCCAAAGGGGGAGGCTGTACGCACCGCATACAAGTCCATGACTCCATCAGAATCAAAGTCACCCATCGTGAAATTATGCACCACGGAAGCTGTGGTGGTTCCTTCCGGGTCCAACTCTGGGTACGGGCCTTGAATCCACAGATCACCCGAGTTCTGCAAGCGCGAGTACGGCATGGCACCACCCACAAGCAAGTCGAGTTGACCATTGAGATCCAGATCCACAAACAAGCCCGAGCGGCCCCGATACATCTCTGCAGGCCAGAGCCGAAAACGATTCCCTTCACCCATGTACAGGTGGCTATCCCCTTGCTCCATTCGCAAAACAGCCCAATCCAGCAACCCATCATTGTTGGCATCTGCCATCGCCAATGATGGGCCATCTTCATGGCCACCCGGAGACTCGGGATCAAACCACTCCGTGTCCACATTCCATGCCAGACCTTCCTCTTCATACATGGGCGCACGGAGAGGGTCGCTGCACACCTGAACGGGTCCCAAGAAGACCTCTGTTGCGGCCGGACGACCCGAGTCAGCTCCATCCGATGATGGAACCGCTTGAGCCGTATCGATTCCTCCCCCTTCGGGCGGGAGCACAGGCTCATCCGCATACTTCGCTGGGACGCATGCGCTCACCAGAGCCAGCAGAATCAAGACCTTGAACATGGGTAGAGACTAACCGAGATTGATGTCATTTCGATCGATTTCAACCCCGGCCTTTGCCCAACAGATGGGTTTCAGAAACCGTCGCCCCCCCAAACCGGAAGTACCGAACGGGAGATCACGTGGTCGGGGCGAAAGGATTTGAACCACCGATCCCCAACTCTCGAAGCCGGTCCGCTACACCGCGAATTGGCAGCACGGGTCGTCCGTTCAGTTTCGATGGCCAAGAAAATCCGGGCGCTACGCTTGCTGCAAAGACCGAATGGCCGCCGTTCGATCGTCCGCCTTGAACACTCCGGAGCCACTGACCAACACATGGGCCCCAGCTTCGGTAAACCGGTGCGCATTGTTCACCTTCACGCCGCCATCCACTTCGATGAGGGTGTCCAAGCCCAGCGCATCAATCCGCTTTCGAACGCGCTCGATCTTGGGGAAGACCCGTTCAATCAAAGACTGCCCACCAAAACCGGGATTCACACTCATCACGAGCACCAAATCCAACTCTTCCAGCACGTAGTCCAATACCGACTCCGACGTGTGAGGGTTCAAGGCAACACCCGCCTTGGCACCGCTTTGCTTGATGGCCTGAATGGATCGATCGAGATGGGAACACGCCTCGGCATGCACGGTAATGAGATCCGCGCCTGCGTTGCGGAAGTCCTCAATGTATTGGTCGGGCTCCACAATCATCAGATGACAGTCCAACAATTTATCGGTGATCGGGCGAAGCGCACTCACCACCAGCGGACCGATCGTAATGTTGGGCACAAACCGCCCATCCATGACATCCACATGAATCCACTCAGCGGCTGAAACGCTTTCTATTTCTTCGCCCAACCGGGCAAAATCTGCAGAAAGAATGGAAGGTGCAACAATCGCCATTTAAATCTCCTCGCCAAGCTTCATGCCCAGCGTCACGCGCCCACTATTCACCAAATCTCGACCCGACTGGGCCCGTTTACCGGGCAATTGTACCTGTTCGAGTACCACTGCACCCTCACCTGAGGCCACCACCAATTGAGGGCTGGTCTCAATGACCGTTCCTGCAGGTCCCGTGCTGGATACAAGCCGGGTTTCGTGTACCTTTAAACGATCGTTTCCCAGTGTGGTCCACGCCGTCGGCCAAGGATTGAATCCACGGACGAGATTGTGGACCTCTGCGGCGCTTACATCCCACTTAATTTGGGCATCCGCACGGGTGATGAGCGGGGCCAAAGTATGGGCTTCGTGATCTTGAGGGCGAGGCGTCAATTCATCGAGTTGAGACAACGTCTCCACCGCCAAACTCGCGCCCAAAATAGACAGGCGATCATGCAACTCACCGGCCGTCTCATCACCACCTATGGGAGTCGAAGTGGTGAGCAGCACATCTCCGGTGTCCAACCCTTCCGCCATCTGCATGGTGGCGACACCGCTCTCGTCTTCACCCCGCACCACAGCCCAATTGATGGGGGCAGCCCCCCGATATTTGGGCAACAAGCTGGCATGAACATTGATGCAACCAAGCCGTGGAGCCTCCAGCAATGCCGGTATCAAAATTCGGCCATAAGCGACCACGACCGCCACATCCGCATCGATGGATGTCATCCATTCAACAAACGGTCCGCGTCGAACCGCTTTGGGCTGTTTGGTTTCAATCCCCAGTGCCCGTGCACGCTCAATCGTGGGGGGGCTCACCATCTTTTGTCCGCGACCCTTGGGTCGGTCCGGCTGGGCCACCACCGCGATCACTTCGTGACCCGCAGCGACCACCGCATCGAGGGTGGGCACAGCAAAGTCGGGCGTACCCATGAAAATGACCCGCACAGCCTACTCCCGATTTCGACGCATTTTCTTGCGACGTGAGACATATCGACTGCGCTTGAGACGACTCGAGCGATCGAGCAGCGTAACGCCATCCAAGTGATCCATTTCGTGCTGCAAAACCACCGAAGCGAACTCTTCAAACACACCCTCTTGATCGTCTCCCGCGACATCTTTCCACTTCAAATGGACCCGAAAATAGCGGTCCACATCCATTTCGAATTCCGGAACACTCAAACAAGACTCATCCCATTGAATCATGCGCTCGCTGCGCTCGAGAACAACCGGGTTGATCACAACAATAAACTCATCGCGGCTGTCCTCATCGACATCCCCTTTGAGGTTTGCAACCAATATTCTGCGAGAATCACCCACCTGTGGAGCCGCCAAACCAACCCCAGGGGCGGCGTACATGGTCTCGGCCATATCCGACACAAAAGCCGCCAAGGAGGCATCAAATTCGTCCGCACGCACCTCTCTGGCTTTGGCAGAGAGAATCGGATTCGGAGCTTCGAGAATCGGAAGAAGAGCCATGGGTCACCCAACAAGCAGCAACCAAATATCCCGTCTCGGGCTATGAGACATACGGAGATGACCCATGGCATTCGGACGAATCCCCCGTTTTTCACCCAGCTTCTCTCCTTCCGAGGCGTGGATCTGCACCAAACACCTGATGGGTTTGGGTGGTTCAGAGGACCTGATTCACACCTTTGAATCTGAATTTGCCTCCTTTATTGGGGCCAAACATGGCGTGATGGTTCCATCGGCGCGCTACGGCTTGTACCTGCTGCTTGAAGCCTTGGAACTTGGAGAAGGAGACGAGGTCATTGTGCCGGGTCTGACCTACTTTGCGATCCCCGCCATGATCGAGCTGCTGGGTGCCAAGCCCATTTTCGCGGACATCGGCTTGGATACCCATGTCTTGGATCCAGAAGCATTTCGGGATGCGGTCACAGAAAATACCAAAGCCGTGATCCCCACACACTTGTTCGGCACCCCTTGCGACATGGATGCCATCAATGAAATTGCGGCCGCACACAACATCGAAGTGATTGAAGACTGCGCCCAATCCACCGGCGCCCGATACAACGGGCAACGCGTTGGCGCCATTGGTGGTCATGCGTACTACACATTTGGCCTCACCAAAAACATCACCACCTTGTCCGGTGCCATGGTCACAACCGATGACGATGAGGTCGCCCAACGCATCCGAAACGTCATCAGCGCCAGTGGGCCCGCCGTACGGTCGAAGGCCGTAAAAGAAGCCTTCACCGGCTGTGCCATGTTTTTGGCCACGCACCCGTGGGTGTACTGGTGGTCCGTTCACCCCGCCATCGTCGTCGGAAATGCGCTGGGAAAAGATCCCATTCACGAACGGTTTGGAGAGTCCGAGCGAACCTATGATGCGGTTCCTCAGTCGTATCGAGATCATGCAAAAGCGCGCGCCATTCAGGCGGCTGTCGGACTGAAGCAACTCGAACGAATCGAGGATCTAAACGGGGCGCGAATCCGCAACGGACGGGCACTCGATCAGGGCCTAGCGCACGTCCCAGGACTGCTTGTGCCCACGTATCCAAAAGGTTCTGAGCCCATCTACATGAGCTTTGTTGTCCACCATCCCGACCGGGATGCACTGATGCAAGCATTGCGCAAACGAGGGGTCGATACGACCACCGGATACATGAGTGATCTCAGTGATCATCCTTTGTTTCAGGCCCACCGACGACCCTGCCCGAATGCCACCAAAGCCATGGCAGAATTGCTCCACATTCCTGTCCATCCAAACCTGCGCGAGACAGAAGTTTCTCATCTTATTGAGGCCGTCCGAGCAGCGACACTGGAGACAACACCCAATTCCGGGGTATCTTGAGTGAACGGACACCCAGCATGAACATTTCTCTCACCGCTGAAAACTACAAACGCATCGCCATGGGTGCGCTTACGCGGAAGGTTCCTGTCTACGCGCACTTCGGGATTACACACCGGTGCAATCTGACCTGCAAGATGTGTGGCATCTGGCGATACGGAAACAAAAAAGAAGAACTGAATCTTGATGAAATCCGTGAAGTGGCTGCCCGCATGCGGCGACTCGGCGTGGTTCAATGTTCCATTGGGGGAGGAGAACCCTTCGCCCATGAGCAAGTCGAAGAGGCCGCCAAGTTCTTTGTCGATGAAGGCATCAACCTCCGCCTGTTGACCAATGGCATCGGGGTGGGCAGGGATCGCATCGATAAGGCCATTGACTATGGAGTAAAGAACTTCTCCATCTCGCTTGATTCTTTGTACCCTGAACGCTTTGACTACATCTGCGAGTTTGAGGGAGCCTGGGACGAAGCGGTGACTTCCATTGCCCACATCGGATCTCGCTTGGCCGGCACACCCGGCGCCATGCCCACCATCAACTGTGTGGTGAGCAACCTCAACTTGGAAGAATTGCCCGATCTGGTTCGTTTCGCGAAAGAAGTCGGATTTGCCATCAGCTTTCTACCCATCGAGCTTCTTCCCGATCCGAATGCGGGAGCACGGAACTGGGAAGGACGCTTCATTCGCTACCGACCTGAGATGGGACTGCACACTTCAGACTCACCGGAAGCCATCCGGTCCCGTATCGATCGGGCCTATGACCAAATTATTTCCATGAAGAAAGATGGATGGCCAATCCTCAATTCAACGCCCTACCTCGAATCGAGTCGCACCTATCTCAAGACAGGACGATTTCCTGCGGAAGGCTGTGATGCTGGGCGCTTATACTTCTCGATCGCACCCAATGGGCAATACACGATTTGTCACCGCACCGTGCAGCAACATCTGCACTTTTTAGATGACAACTTCGAAGAATACTTTCGTTCGGCATTGTACGAGCGCACCCGCATGCTCGAAGCGGGAAGCTGCGAGGGCTGTATGCGAGCCTGCTGGATCGACACCTCCCATATGTTCCGCTCCTTACAGGGTTTTATGGAAACCGCAAAACTGACACTTACGCCACGCCCGAGCCAAGTTGCAAGTATTGATCAGGCCATGGGATGGGCACGGCGCGAGGATGTGTCGATAATCCCCGAAAACGTCAGCGCCTGATTCGCCGCCTCGCGTGCGCGCGCGAAAACGACCGGCTACGCTGTGTTGACTTTGCAAGGGATCTAAGCCGTGTTGACCCACGTGAGCGCCATCTACCGGCGAGAACTTTCGAGCTACTTCGACTCGCCACTCGCCTACATTATCATTCCGGTATTTCTCGGTTTGGTGGGGGCCTTTGCCCTGTATTTTCAGGACCTTCTCGGCAGCGGGCTCGCCACCATGCGCCCCGTTTTCTTTTGGGCAAGCATCTTCATGCTGCTCTTGATTCCTGCCATCACTATGCGCCTCTTCGCTGAGGAACACCGAACCGGTAGTATCGAACTGTTGGTGACCCTGCCGGTCAGTGAACCCGCCATCGTGATTGGAAAATTCCTGGCCGCATTCACATTGGTGTGTGTCGCCATCGTACTGACGGCGTCCTACCCCATCACATTGATGATTCTCAGCGATGTAGACCTTGGGCCCATCGTGGGTGGTTACATCGGTCTATTCGGGCTCGGTGCAGCATTCACAGCGATTGGAACCGCAGCAAGTGTCTCCACCCGCAATCAAATCGTCGCCTTTTTGGGTGGACTCGTGATCTGCATGATTCCATTCGCCAGCGGTTTTGCTTTGGCCCAGGTGCCTGCGACGTTCTTGCCGATGGTTCAGTTTCTGTCTTTTGAAACCCACTTCAACAACCTCGCCCGAGGTGTGATCGATAGCCGGGACCTGATCTTCTACGCATCCATTGTAGCCGTATTTCTTCATGCTGCAGTCTTTGGACTGGAACGAAGGCGGCTCCGTTGAATCATTCTCGCACCCACCTTCTGTTCAACGCACGCCTGCAAATGGTGCTGGTCGTTGTGTTTGTCATCGCCGCGAACTTGTGGGCAAGCCATCGCTTTTTCCGTCTCGATCTCACCACAAATAGTGTTCATACGCTCGAGCCGGTCACCCGTGGATTGGTGGCACAATTAGACAAGCCACTGGTCGCAAAAGTGTACTTCACCGGGGGTCTACAAGCGCCATACAACAACCATGAACAAGCCGTGGCCGATGCACTCGATGAGCTCGCTGCCTACAGCGGTGGAAAGATGAGGGTCGAGATGATCGACCCAACCGGCAATGCAGAAGCCATCGCGACCGCCCGACAATTCGGTATCCAACCCATCGACTATCGCTACCGCACAGATGGTCTGAGTGAGTTGCGAAAAGTCATGATGGGTGTGGCCCTCATTTATGGTGAAAAACAAGCCTCATTGAGCGCCGTTACCCAACTTCAGACGCTTGAGTATGACCTGGCGAAGGCCATTCAGTCATTGGTATCGGACACACCACGAAAGGTGATTGGCTATACCGTTGGGCACGGTGAGCCCGATCTGGGACAAGGACGCGGCCCCTTAGAAACCCTCCGCGCTGGACTATCGGAGCGCTATGGTTTTGTCCCCGTACAACTCGGTGGCCGAAGCGGTGTTCCCGATGATGTCGATGCCCTCTGGGTCGTAGGACCACAGAAACAGCTCTCCAATCGAGCGCTGTATCATATGGACCAGTTCTTGATGCGCGGTGGAAGCCTCGGTGTATTTGTTACCAACGTCCGTGGAGACATGAAGACCGGCACCCCCCGAAATGTTGTGCACGGGATGGGGGATATGCTCACGCACCACGGCGTCACCGTCCGGCGCGACACAGTGATTGACCGAAAACGAAACGGTGTGGTTCGGATGCCCGTCAGACAAGGGCGCTACGTATTGCAGATGCCCGTAAACTTTGCGCTGATTCCGCGGGTGTCTGATCTCGACCAGGACCACCCAGCCGTGGGACCCATTCATTCTCTGCTGTTCCCGTATGCGAGCAGCCTGGATGTTCATCCTGCCGAAGAAATACACGCAAGCATTCTGGGAAGCGCCTCCAATAGCGCCACTCGGATGGAAAATATTCCTTCGGTCGCACCCCGCAGCTTCAGTCAAACGTTGCCTGGGGAAGAAGAAGGCGGAGGATGGCCCGTCTTGGTCAGTATGTTTGGCACCTTCGATAGCTTTTTCGCCAGCACAGGGATTCCCGAACCCGAGCGCCCAGGAATCGATACCACCGAAGATGATCCCAGCAGCCATCGGCGTCAAAGCGAGCCCAGTCGACTCATTATCAGTGGCTCGGCTGACTTTGTGGCCAACAACGTCCCCTTCATGCTGAATCTTGCGGACTGGATGGTGCAAGACAGCTCGTTGATTCAGATTCGCTCCAAAAATCTACGTACCGCACCATTGGAAACACTGACCGATGATCAATCCGCGATCATTCGGCTCGTCAACCTGGTGGCCGGCGCGCTCTTAATCTTGATTGCCGGTCTCGCACGCCGCGCATTTCGCCCTCGGCCTCCACGCATTCGTACGGCAGCAGATGATGTGTTGGATACCGCAAACGCCCGGCGGCGTCAGCCGTTTGAAGATGAACCTGATGAGGATGGCGGACGGGTAGAGCTTACCCTCGTCTCACCCACACGGTCGAAGCCGAAACCAGAGCCTGAGCCGAAAGCCAAGCCCAAGCCGAAACCCAGGCCCAAGCCGAAACCAGAGCCACAACCAGAGCCTGAACCGCAACCAGAGCCTGAGCCGAAACCAGAGCCTGAGCCGAAACCAGAGCCTGAGCCGAAACCAGAGCCTGAGCCGAAACCAGAGCCTGAGCCAAAACCAGAGCCTGAGCCTGAGCCTGAGCCTGAGCCTGAGCCTGAGCCTGAGCCTGAGCCTCTCCCAAAAAACTGGTCCTTGGCGGACGAAATCGTAGAAAGCAATGAATCCGAAGAGATCTCGCCCGAGGAAATGAAAAAGTCCATGCTGCTCGCACGAACAGCCAGACAGATCCTGGACGAAAAAAACACACCCCCAGTCGTCACCCCTCCTCCCCCGAAAGAGGAACAAGCGGGTGAACGTCAGTTGAAAGTGCTTCAACAACTTGCCAAACCAATAGAGAAGAAAAAGCCTGAAGAAAAGTCGACCCTGAAGCGGAAGACCGCACCCAAAAAGGCCGCTCCCAAGAAGGCCGCTCCCAAGAAGGCCGCTCCCAAGAAGGCCGCTCCCAAGAAGGCCGCTCCCAAAAAGGCTGCACCCAAGAAGGCCGCTCCCAAGAAGGCCGCTCCCAAGAAGGCCGCACAGAAGGACACGGATGGTGATGCATGAAGCAACAAATCCCTTCCCTGACGGCCAAGTCCACCATCCTTTTTGCACTCACCTTATTGATGTGCGCCATCGCCTTCTTCGACCAGCCCACCATCGATGGAGGCAATGACAACACCACCTGGATCGCCAAAATCAATCCAGACCATGTTTCCAGAATCGAACTGAGCAAAGCGACGGAAAAAACTGTGCTTCGGCGAGACAGCCTGACGGGCAGTTGGGCCATTACAGCACCCATTCAACAATCGGCTGACTTGGCTCGTATCAACCATCTACTGGCCGCCTTCCGGCGTGAAGTACAGGCAGATGTACAGGTCGATGAGGGAAACCTGAAAGACTACAAACTCGATGCGAGTGGCGGCATCGTGGTCGAACTGTGGACCGACTCCGACACCCCGGCAGCCTCATTCACAATCGGTGGAGATGCTGCGGGTGGGTCTAGCTTTGTTCGGGTCAGCGGAGATGACGCCGTATACCGGGCTCGGGTCGGTGGGCGACGAAGATTTGAGCATAGCCCTTCCGATTGGCGAAACCGTGTGGTCGTGAACCGCTCAGAGGCAGATATTCAAGGGGTGACGATAGAGCCATGGAATGGAACTGTGGTTCACCTGGTCCGCGCCCCAACAGAGGGAGAAACAGGGGATGGTCCGTGGACTGTAGATCCTGCTGGGCTGCCGAACTGGAATATCGATCCCAACACTGTAGGCAAACTGATCCGTACGTTGGGTGAAATGCGGGCCGTCAATATCCTCGACGATGGGTTCGATGGCGGCTTTTCCCCCCCTGCCGTCAACATCACAATCATGGACAAGGACGGAACCGAAACAACGCTTGCGATCGGACGACGCCAAGAGAGTGGTGTGAGCTTTGCTCGCGTGGCGGGGGCTACCGGTGTCTTCGCCATCTCTCAAGCCGATGTCGCTCCCTTCACCCAAAGCAAGGCCGCTCCTACGGAAGCGGTTCTCTTCCATGTCCCAGAAGAAGACATGGAGAGACTGATTTTTTATCAGAAGAAAACACAGGTTGATCTCGCACGCCACCCTGAAACAGGTGTTTGGGGAGCGGTTCTACCGGCAGGACTGGTCATCGATGTGGCCGATGTCCAATATGCAGTGCGCACGCTCAGTAAGCCCAGTACGGACGGAAAAGCCGGCAAGATCTCAACCCGTCGTACTGGACTCAATCGTCCACGCATGGTCTTCGAAGTTCAAAAGAAAGATGGTAGCCATGTCGCATTGTTCGTTGGACGGCATTTTCGCTCACGCGAAGGTGGCATCTATTTTTACGTCAAACAACAAGAAGGCGAGATGGTTCATGTCATCTCCGAACAGACCCTGACCCGACTGCGTCGCGGCTTTGGTCAAGACTGAATCAACGATCCCGTGCGCGCAATAGCAGCGCCAAGGCTGCGCCCGCAGCACGCTTTCTAACCTGAGATCGACTCCCTGGAATGACCGCATGCTGATGGTGGACACCCGTGGGCCCTGACACAGCAATATGAACGGTTCCAACCGGTTTTTGTGCCGTTCCTCCCCCCGGTCCAGCAATACCTGTCACCGATACGCCCCAAGTAGATCCGGCCAATTGTCGGACACCTTCCGCCATTTCTTTGGCCACCGCTTCTGAGACCGCACCATGACTGGCAAGGGTATCTACAGAAACCTGGAGTAAGTCCTGTTTGGATTCATTCGAATACACCACCACAGCGCGCTCTAGTACCGACGAGGCCCCCGGAACATCCGCAAGCCATGCTGAGATCATTCCAGCCGTGCAACTCTCAGCAAAAGAAACCGTCTCTCGAGCGTGACTCAGCTGCACCACAACAGTCTCAGCCAAATCTCCACCATCCACATTGTAAATCCACCGCCCGAGTGCGGAACACACTCGCTCAACCGCCGACGTCCTCGACTCCTCAGATATCTCTGCGGTAAATCGAAGCTTCACCTGTACTTCCGGAATGTGAGCGCGAAACCCCAAAGTGGCTCCACCCAAGTCAATCCCTTCAAGAAGCTCAACCAATCGACTCTCCGCACAGCCAAAAGTACGAATGCGAACCAGTATTGGTGGGGTTTGCACCGTCACAGCTGTAGCGATGTATTTCGAAAACATCTTTCTCATCTCGAACGGAACACCCGGTACACAAAATACACGACACCCGTGATGGCTCACCATAAATCCAGGAGCCGATCCCCAGTGATTCTCTAAAATGACCGCACCACTCGGAACCATGGCCTGCTTTCTATTCGCATCATTCATCGGGCGGCCCCGATTCCGATAGCGCTCCTCTATTTGCGCCAATGCGTCCTCATTCTGTTCAATCGATACCCCCATCCAGGACGCCACAGCTTCGGCAGTTCGATCATCCGATGTAGGACCGAGACCACCTGTACACACGACGATGGAACCATGAGATGCCGCCTGCTCCAACGCCCAGCACAGTTCTTCGAGTGCATCGCCTGCAGTCACCATGCATCGAACATCCACGCCCTGCGCCCACAGTGATTCTGCAAGCCATGCACTGTTGGTGTCCGTTGTTTCTCCCGTCAGCAGCTCCTCTCCTGTCGAAATGATCGCAGCACGCACACCCTCCCCCCTTGACCCGAAGGTCTTCAACCGGTAGTTCCAGCACATATGGGATGTATCATTGCGCTCGACGTGGGCACGCGAACCATTGGAATCGCACGTGCCCACACCGCCACCGGCCTGGCCACGCCGCACAGTACCTTGTCTCGGAAAGGAGTCAAAAAGGACACACTGAGACTCGTCCACGTTGTTCAGGAGCTTCACGCAGAAGCCATCGTGGTGGGCCTTCCCTATGAGTTGGATGACTCCGAAGGACGCTCAGCTCGCCTCGCCCGACAGATTGGGGAAGCGATCGGTGAAGCCACAGATCTCCCGATTCATTACCAAGACGAGCGGTACTCAACCGTGGTGGCCGAAGAAAAACTGAGGGCGAGCGGATACGATGGACGGCAACGGAAGGCCATTATCGATCAAGCCGCAGCGGCCGTCATTCTGGATGACTGGCTCAAAACGAACCTTTAAATATCGCGTGCAATCCGAAAGCCAAGATCCGCCGAGCGGGTCTTGCGGGGCACCAGAGCCCGGGCCTTTGCCCATGCACTCATCGAGGGTGAAGTCCATGAACCCGGGTGAATGATGACTTCATCATCGGCCTCATCCGACGTCCACTCCGCCACATTGCCCGCCATATCGTACACGCCTTCGGGCGTGCAGTCTGCACTGAAAAGCCCCACCGCAACCGGCTTACCGAGCGCCTCTTCAGCCGTATTGGCATTGCTGTACCCAAACGGTTGGCCCCACGGATAAGGACGATTGGCTTCTCCCCGCATCACGAACAATCGTTCATCCAAGGTCAATAAACGTCCCTTTTGAGATGTGGCATACGCCTGCGCCTCAAACCACGTCACACCAATCGCTGGCTGGTTGGGGATCACCAAGGGTGCAGAATCTGGCTCCTCGGCCAAGGCCGTCCACAACGTCCTACGGGTATCGCGCCAATGTCGGCCAGCTTCTGACCAATACGCATCCGTTGTATATCCATCGCCTTCAAAAAAAGCGGTAATCTCGGCGACTGTCACCAAGTGGCGACCCACAGCGATCCGATGTCCATCGACATCAATTTCTGCCCAATAGTCTGCTGATTCCGGCGCCTTTAGACGGGTATCACCCAGTCGACCAAGAACCTCACCCGCGGCCATTCGAGCCAAAGGATTGCCCTCACCAGACTCTATGACCGTCACGAGAGCCTCAACCACCTTGTCTCGCGCAGACGGATCCGAGTTGGGATCATCCAGCACGCTCAACGCGATTTCCGTTAATGGTTCAAGCCTATCGGCCGGAGCCAACTGCAGAAAAGATTCTACTTCACCAGGGCGCATGGTCACCTCACCATTCCGAGGTAACCGTTCTGTCGGATTCTCACCGCACTTCAAACGGGAAGGCCACGCGCATCTCCTCAGGAAGCTTGTCCAAAGCGGTGGGATCTTTGCTGCTCAAGATGCCTTGCGTATGAAATGCGTATACGCCAGGCTCTAGCTTTTCACGGGTCTTAATGTTGTAGTCATTGTCCGTTTCCATGCCGGTCAGATCAAAGGGAATCGTCACATCAGACACCCACAAGTTGAGTGTCACCGTCGTTTCACCCAACACGCCAGGCACGGACTCCGACTCTAAAAATTTAAGCCGATGAAGCTGTAAACCAAGCTGCTTCAATTGACTGCGACGGGCTTCGGAAGAAAAAACAAACTCGAGTGGCTTTCCACCCTTGAGTCGCGTTTTTCCAACATCCACCATTCCGTTGAAGGCACGAATATCTGTACCCACAGTTTTCACTACCATGGAGTCAACCGTCGCATAATCCGACGATGTGACAGCATAAAAGCCCGCTTTTTCAGGGTCTGGATACATTGCAATGAGGACCGGGCCTGGCTTGGACTCCCCTGCATGCTGCGGCAAATTCAGGGACTTCTTAATGAACCCTGGTTTGCCCGCGCGCAGCTTCACATCGGCCGACTGCACCGGAACCGTGAACGTTCCGTCCACGGCCGACACCAATTGATTGGCGGTACCCGTGACCCCAATGGTGACCCCCGCAATGGGCTTGCCCCATCGATCCGTCACTTTTCCTTTATGTACCAGAGGTTCGGTACAAGCTGCCAAACCAACCACGATCACCATCAGACCACGCATACGGACTCCAACAATGGACACATCCTAACAAGAAACAACGGTTTTCGGGCTTGTCATTGGAATCCTGAGGATTCACTCTTTCGAGACAAAAACCGTCTATTCTACAGATAAGATTAAAAAGTCTCCGGGGGCTCTATGAACTACACCACTGCACTGGCTTTCATTTTTACTGCACTGCTCGCTCCTTCTGTTCATGCAACGGAGCCACCGCCGCCACCCATCGTAAATGGTTCTACCACCACGGAGTTCCCCTCCGTCGTCTTCTTGTCCGCCTCCACAGGTGGTGGATGGGGAGGCGTTTGTTCCGGTACCCTGATCGCCCCCAAGTGGGTCCTTACCGCTGCACACTGTGTCGACGATGCAGACAATATCGATGTCTACTTTGGATACGACATGACCGGATCTGGTGCCGGCGTCGATCGGATGGTTTGGGTGAACGACTGGATCCAACACCCTGGGTACACCGGATCATCAAGCTCCATTAATCACGACATCGCGCTCATCGAATTGGGAAACACCATCACGGATGTGACCCCGATGCCGTTGAACGAAGACCCCGTACAAAACTCATGGATTGGTGACGAGCTCACCTATGTGGGCTTCGGGATTACCGACGATGGCCGAAGTGACAGTGGTGTCAAGCGGTTCGCCCGTATCCCCATCGACAACTACGACTCCACAATCGTCTACGGCATGGACCCCGACGATCAAAACGTTTGCCAGGGGGATTCTGGTGGAGCGGCCCTTCGGGAAATGTCAGACGGCAACTACGAACTCGTGGGGGTGAATAGTTTTGTCTACGCGGTTTGGGGTGGTGGTGACGCGTGTGAAGGTGGCGGAAATGGGGCCATGAGGGTGGACCCTTATCTCGACTGGATCTCTAACTATGTTGATTTTTCAGTGGTTGAAGGCGATGCGGATGCCGACTCCGATGCCGATGCCGACGCCGATGCCGACTCCGATACCGACACTGATGTGGACTCTGATGCCGATGCGGATGCCGATGCGGATGCCGATGCCGATGCCGATGCCGATGATGGTGTGGGCGAAGACGATGGCGGGGGTACCGAGTGGCTTGACGACGGAGGCACACCACCTGCAGGGCGATCTACATTCATGACAGAATATGAACCCGCCGATCTGACTCCTTCCGGTTCTACTTGTGCAACATCCACTCGCAGTTCAGGGTTGGGCATCACCTGGATTCTTATCGCTGGATTGATCGGACTGCGTCGAAAAGACTGATCAAATCGGGCGAGACTCAAGGGCCTCGATCGAGGATTCACTCAGGCCACCGATGAAGCCCGTTGGCGACGGTGGAAGGCTGCCGTCTATCACCGCCAAGATTCGAGCACCTTCCCATGCCAAGAGTGGATACGAATCCTTCTGAGCCACAACTGCACGGGCCAACGTGCGGGCTTCTTCTCGTTCTCGCATAATCATCGCTCCGCGTGCCAGTTGGAGACGAAGCCCCAACGCAAGCGGCTCAGATACATCGGTGGATCGCTCCTGTGTGATGGTGAATGCCCGTCGATACGATGCCGTATCGCCCAGCACCGCACAAGCGCGGGCCCAGACGCCGTACAGTAGAGCATCTTCAGGTTGAGAGCCGCGTGTTTCAGCTCCGCTCAACATCGGCAACACCCGATCTACGGCACTGGCCGCCGCAGCGCGCGAACGAGGCTTCTGATCCAGGGTGACCCAAGCCCGCAGTGCATGACACAAACGGCGTTGATCCTGTCTTCCAATAGCATGGGCCAAGGCGGTTGCATCGGCCAACCGACGGCCCGCCTCATCCAGCATACCGAGTCGAATCAGAACATTGGCCAAGGCAATGGTCGCCTCGCCCTTGAGCGCTCGGTCAGAAAGTGCTGAGGACAAATCGACCGCACGCTGTACCGCACGCAGCCCACTGTCCAACTCTCCCTGGAGAAGCGCATGCTCCGCTTTCTGGATTCCGTTGTGAACTTCATTCACAATCCACGATGGGGCGCCGTCTTCACTGGGTTGTCGTCCAATGGAAACCAATGCCTGCTGTATTCGCTCTTGAAGTCCTTCCGGATCCACCAATCGCTCTTTGATGACCGGACCGAACAGACGCCCCATGAGCCGAAACCGACCCGCAGTCTCGACCACCAACCCTTTTTCGATCAGCCGTTGTACCGCATCGTCCGCCGGAACATTGGTGATGGTTTCAATCGTGCCTACATCCAAGGGTTCCGGCGCCAAAGCAATGGCGCCCACCACCTCAAGATCATCCATATCGAGACCATCAACAAATCGATTCAAATGGACATTGGGCGCATCCAGCTCTGGCAAGACAAATGACCCATCGCTCGCATGCTCATTTAAGAGGGCGGCCAGCAGTCTCGGCAATCCCCCCGTCCATTCATGCAGTGTTGCTGCCACACTCGGAGCATTCTGTACCTTGGGTGCAATGCTGACCAGAGAGCGTCGAACATCCGCCAAAGTGAGCGGAGTCAGAACGATCTCTTCACGCCCTATATGGGGGGGTACATCGAGCGCATGGGGCGAGATGACAAGCAGATGCTCTCCTGCAGTCAACCGTTCTTTCACGGCAGCCCATGCGCCCCACTCCAGAACCTCAATTGCGGGAATTCCGCGTCGTTGTGCGCCCTGCCGCAGCAGATCACCCACCCACGCCTTCCGGGTGCCTGCCGGCCCAATGGGTCGGACGTACAGCGCTTCTCCCTGACTCGCTCTTTCCAAACACTCCGCCACCCGCTGCACCGCCCCTCTTGTTCCCGCCAAAACCGCCCCACCCGGGTCATCGACTGAAAGCAGCCCTCGAACACTGTGGGCATCCCGAGGTCGATTATTGGGGTCCGCCGCAAGCAGACGCATGATCACCCCTTCCAGATCTGGAGGGATGCCGGGGTCTACCCTTGAAGGCGGGACAGGGAGCGCTTGAAGATCTCTGTTGAGCCCCTTGAACGGACGCTCTTGGGTGAGCACAAAATACAGGGTGGATCCCAGACCAAAGAGGTCCGTTCGTGGATCGACCACTTCACCCTCTATTTGTTCAGGAGCAGCGTAGGCCAACGTACCAACCACCACACCAACAGCCGTCTTTTCCAGCGCATGGGGATCCTTTACCACCCCAAAGTCACCCAAGACCACACGACCATCCTCGGCCATAAAAACATTGCTTGGCTTCACATCACGGTGCACCATTCCCACCAAATGAATGTGTTCCAACGCATCGCAGAGTGACCGGCCTATCGAACGACACCGTGCATACCGCTCCGCGGATGGGCGCTGATGAAGCTTGGTTGTAAACAGTCGAAGATCCAGTCCAGAGATGTGCTCCATGGCCAAATACGGACGACCACTTTCCTCTCCAGAATCAATAAAGGCCGTCACGCCGGGATGACTTAGGCGCTTGAGGCTCTCTACCTCTCGTAAGAATCGGTTCACCAACGGACCATGACTATGGTTGAGCCACTTTACTGCAGCCTCTCGGCCACCCTGATCCTGACACAGGTAAACAGAAGCCACCGCTCCCGAACCGATGAGCCGCTTTGGAAACCACGGACCAATGGAGCCTGGACATGCCTCGTCGCTCACTCTTCCCCCACAGCAGACAGAAGTGCACGAATACGCGGACTCTCCTTAAACACAGGAAGAAGGTCTTCAGGGACCGATAAGCAAAGGTCTTCTGCGATCGCTCTGGCCTCTCTTCGGGCCACAGTCGATTCGGGATCTTGAGCCACAACGGCCACCATACTCTGAGCCATCAAGCGCCAATAGCGAAAGCCTCTCTGGGACGCCATTTTGGCGGCCTCTCGGGCCAAACGAAGGGTGTTGTCTTCATCGCCAAGCACCTGCCACCCCAACGCCAAGACCACCATGATCTGCGTTTGTCTCGGGATCGCAACACCAGCCAAGGCGGACTCGGCTTCTTGTAAGCCCTCCCGACCGGCAACATCGTCCCCCACAATCACGCATGCCCGGGCATACATGGCCGAAAGGAGTGGACCATACGACTCAGGATCACCCGCATCGGCCGCTTTCATTCCTGCAGCAAGATGGATTTTGCTTCCCTCGGGGTCGCCCATACGAAGGGCCAAACGACCACATAGAAAACGGGTGGCTACGATATCAACGCCCACGGATTCTTCCGCAAAAGACAGCGCCCGGGTGAGTGAATTTCCGGCCGAATCGATGGCACCAATATCCATTTGTGCCATGGCCATGATGCGAAGCGCCGCCGCGATACCCACATGAAAATCGACATCCGAGGCCAGAACAAGCGCCTCAGAAGCACGCTCCAGACCCTCGCCAAGTTCACCTTGCCAGAGCAATATCTCCGCCAGATTACAGAGAACAATACAGTGAGATCGCTTGTTGCGAAGTGCTCGAAAAATACCTTCCGCTTCGCTTAAGCCCCGAGAGGCTGCAACCAACTGCCCCCGCTCACATTGAACCGCCGTCAGCACAACCAATAGGCCCGCTCGACTGTTTTCCATGTCCTTGCCATCCGCAGACAGCAAGCCCTGGCTCGCCAAATGTTCACAGGTGTCGATATCGCCACGCTCCCACGCAAAGAGAGCCTGACGGCGCAGCCCCTCGATGACCGTACGTCGGTCTCCACGGGCACGGGCCTCTGTCACGATATCGCCGATCATCATGCGTCCAGCCTCTTCACGACCAATCCGCTTGAGCGTAATGCCTCGATCCAGGGCCGCCTCGGCAGCAATCGTTCGCTCGCCAAGTGTGGTCGCCACCGCATGAAGCGAGGCTAAAATACTCTCTGATTGCTCCCACATCCCTCGATTGTAGGTCACATAGCCACGGACCCGAAGCAGCCCCAAGCGGGCACGTTCGTAGTCCACACTCGACAAGTCTGCGGATGCGGACTCAGACAACACCAGTGCACGCTCAGAGAGCTCCCAGGCTTCCTGTGTCATCGACCGTTGCCACAGCTTCAAAGCCGTCTGGGCCAAGTGTCTGTAGGCTTTTCCATTCTCGCCCGCCCGCAGATAGTGTTCTCCAATCGCCTCGGAAACCATTGGATTGTGCGCATGCCGCATCTCCAAAGCCACCGCCAAGCGACGGTGTAGCATCAGCCTCCAGTCGGGCTCCAAGTCGCGGTACGATACGTCTCCGACCTTCCGATGACTAAAATCGATAAAGACCTGCCCCGAAAGGCGACGCTCACTCACCAGACCGGCTTCAACCAAGGCATCCAGGGCATCGAGTGCCGTTTCTTCGTCGAGGTCCAAAATATCCAGGATCACATCCAGATCAGCTTCCCGACCCGCAACACTGAGGACATCCACCACCTCGCGCTGTGTATCCGACAAGGGGACCAATCTATTTCGTACGACCTGACGAACTCCGGGGGGGATGGCCAGTTCGCCACCCGCCAAATCCAGGGCATTGACCGTCAACCGATGCCCACCTTCCGGCCTCTCTTCGATGACCCCTTGCTGAACCAGAGAACGGAGAAACTCTGCGACAAAAAATGGATTGCCTTCGGTTTCACCGTGCAAGGTCTTGGCCAGCGTCTTTGATGCTTTGCTCGAACCCAACATATCGACGACCATCGACATCACATCCGGTTCACTCAAGGGTGCCAATCTGATCACACTGGGGTGAATGGACATGGCGGTTCCGTCTCGGACACCCTCCATGGACCGAAACTGTGGGTCGGAGCGGGCCGACAGCAGCAACAAGAATGGTTGGCCATCACGCGCCACCATGCTTCGCACCAAATACCCAAGCAAATCGATCAGTGGGCCTGGAGCGTGATGAAAGTCGTCTACAGCAATGATGCGTGGACCATGCAGCATCAAGCGGTTGAGCGCATCCCGCATTCCATCATAAAGCTGGTACCGAGCATCCCCCTGCATGGCGCCCTCTTCTTTCACAAAAGAACGGACGGCCTCCTGGAGGACCGGCGACACCTCATCATCGAGCGCTTCCGCCAATTCACCCGCAATTCGCAAGACCGACTCAAAGGATCCGGAACCCGAATTCATCCGAGCATAATGAACCGGCACCCCCATCAACCGCGCATGGTGCATGGCCATACGGAGCAAGCGGGTCTTGCCTGAGCCTTCTCCTCCTTCGATAAGAAGAACGCCACCCTCTTTGCGCGTCAGGCCACCCACGACATCCCGCAAGGTGTCCACCGCCTGTTGACGGCCCACCAGAATGGGCTCCCAACCCGAACGAAGATGCTCTTGACCGGGCTCAAGATCGATCTGTTCCAGTTGATATAGGATTTCTTGGGCACTCTGAAAACGGTTCCGCGGAACCTTCTGAAGCAGCCGCATACAAATGGCATTCAACTGCTGGGGTGTTGATGGCACCAACTCAATTGGAGTGACAGGGGACTGGTCTCGGTGGAGCTCTAGATACCCAGACATATCCTTGGCCACAAACGGTCGACGACCGGTCAGCATGGTGTAGAGGATGACCCCCAAAGAGTACAAATCAGATCGGTTGTCGATGGCTCGACCCGAGATCTGCTCCGGGCTGGCATAGGCCCACGTACCCACCAAGGTGGTGGACTTCTGCACGTCACTTTCGGGATCCAGTTCTTTGACAATCCCAAAGTCCGTGAGCTTGCAGACGCCATCTTGATTGATCAAGACATTACTCGGCTTCAAATCGCGATGAATCAGCCCCCGTTGATGAATGTAGGCCAAGGCACGACATAGGTCGATGAGCACCTCTTCTACACGGGCCCAGCGGCGGGATAAATCGTCTCGAGGAAGACCACGGATCTCTTGGTATAGATCCAAACCCTCCACACACTCCATGGCAATGTAGGGGTGGCCGTGAATATCGCCATAGCTCTCTACACGAATCACATTCGGATGTTTCAAGCGAGCCAGAGCTCGAAATTCACGACGGAACCGCGCAAGACCTGTCCGAAAACGGTTTGCCTTGAGAATCTTAAGGGCGACTTCAGCCCCACCTGGATCACTGGCCAATACCACGTGCGACATCCCACCACGACCCAAAGGACGTTTGTATTGGTACGGGCCAATGGTGTCACCAGGGGTCAGGGTAATCCCGCCCATTACGATTTCTGTGGGGAGCGTCACCGCTCCGGTTTCACCCTGGTCAGTCACGCCGCAAACCTAACCCAATGGTTTTGTATTTCCTGCGGTCCGAACCGAAATCTCACCGAATCTCATTCATTATCCAAGCCACCGGTCTCGGAATCCTTCTGGGGATCCCAATTGATGATCCAGAAAATCCAGGATTTGATGGGCTTCAACGACCCATTCTCCTGACATTCCCAACCGCTCAGCGAGGAGCCCAGCTTCCATCCGAAGGAGCTTGAAGCGTGAATCGCTGACCGCTTTGATGGCACCCGTGACCGCTTCTCGTGCGCGGGCGTCGGACACGGCAGCAAGCGTGAATCCCGCATCCAAAAGCTGTCGCGCACGGGCCCAGCCCAATGTCATATGGTTTCGGTCCAAGACCTGACGTGCCAACGCTACCGCAACCGTCGGGTTGCGCTCCAGCACCACCCGACTCTTGATGGCCAACAGGCCACCCACAGGATCATCGATACCCACCGTTTCGGCTGACTTGGACGTGGGAATGTTCGGCAGCAAGGCCGCTGCCTCATCGGTGGCACCCAATGCCACCAAGACGCCTGCCGATGGCAATATAAACCCTACATCACCGACCGTCTCAATCTGACTCATGCTGCGAGACATGGTGGCTGCGTCCTGCGCGATCAATCGGGCTTCATGGGGCACCCCGATGTCTCGAAGGCAGCGGGCGGCCAACCCGAGAGCGGCCACGCAGACCGGAAGATGAGGTAAATCCCGGGCCGCAGCATCCGCATCACGGGCCAAACCACGCGCGGCCTCCAATCGGCCCTCCGCATGGGCGAGCTCGGCCAAACGAAGCAACGATTCGGACATCATCTTGTTTGGGGGCTGATCGCGCATTCGAAACACAGCATTTTCGAGGTTGTCACGACCCACATCCACTTTCCCTCGAACCATCGAGATCACGCCCAACCCAGCCATGGCGCGTGCGTGAACAGAGCCGGCACCCATCTCGCGACCCAACTCCAATAGTTCAGACCACAATCGCTGACTGCCATCGATGTCGCCACGACTGAGGCGAGCGCCGGCGAGTGATTCTGCAGCCTGGGCCCACATGGGGTCACCTTGTGGCAGGACACTCAGCGCCTGCTCCAACCCACTGCTGGCCGCCGCCACTTCGCCCAGCGCGACCCGTGACAACCCCACACCCGCTTGAGCGCGGGCCACAGCCTCTACGTCTCCTTCCAACCGAGCAGCTGCCATGGAAGACTGCCACGCCTCCATTGCCTCTCGGGGTTTATTCATGCGCAAATGGACATTGCCCCACAACGCACACAACCGACGTTCATATCGATGCAATGTATTGGGCTCTTCAGCACTGCTGGCCACTGTGCGGGCACGCTCTGCCTTCTCGAGCAACTTGATTGTCTGACGATTTCGTCCGGCCCGAAGGGTCGTCTCCGCGGCGACCAACAGCATTGGATATGCTTCTCCCACCTGACCACCGCTCAGTAAATGACTTGCTATCACCTCTGCAAAGGTGCCAGACCGACGACGCGATCGGCGACGTAAAGAGGCCGCCACCGTCTGGTGAAGCTGCGTTCGCTTGTCTTTTGCGATCAACTGATACGCCACCTCTCGATTGCGATCTCCACGCAACGAAACGACCTGATGAACCCCTTCTGCGCGTTCCCGGATCAAGCCGGAGGTCGACAACTCCCGCAACGCCCGACCCAAGACATGGGGATCGCTTGCGGCAATTTCACCGACCAACTCGATGGTGGCCTCCATATCCAGCACCACCAGCACATCGAATAAATGACGTGCATCGGGACCGAGGAGTTCGATGCGGTGGGCTTCCGCCCGCCGTAAGCGCTCCGGCAAAGGCAATGGATTGTTTCGTAAAGCATCCATGGGAACGCCCGCGCGCAACCCACCATCCGCTGTGGGCATCAGCCAGCCGGACTGAACCAAAGCAGAAATTTGTTCGACCACCACACCAGGCAAGCCACCCAATTCTCCGACCAGACGGCGACCCAAGGCAGCCCCAACCGCTCCACTGACGCCTTGTTCACGGACCAACGTGATCACGCTCGCCCGATCGAGTCCGCCCAACTCCAGAATTTCGGGCGTCAATCCCGTATCGGCACCATTGGCCATACTGGTGTAGCCGGGTGTCGAGCCGTCCACGGAGCCCACTACAAGAATCGGCATGCCCTCAATCGCGACCTGTTGTCGGAGCAAGCGCGTCATCCCGTCGTGGTTGTCCGTACCCATGTGGTCCAAATCATCCACCACCAAAATGGTTGGCTGAAGGGATGCGGCCGTTCCCAAACCCAACCAGCTCGCGCCACCCGCAGCCTGGTGAGGAAGCTGACGGGCCAACTGACCCACCAACTCGGTTCGGGCCCCACTTGCCGCCGCAACAACACCGTCATTGGCGCGGATAGACTCCACAAAGGTCTCCAGCAACGCCGTTCGGCCACTGCCTACGTCTCCGGACACCAACACCAAACCGCCCGCTCCACGATTGACCCGTACCGCGTGCTGACCCAGCCACTCCAATTCAGCAGAGCGCCCATGAAGAACGCGGGCCCGGGGTTCTATTTCACCATCGAGTCGCGCCAAGACATCCCGAGCGGAGCGTGGCCGATGAGCCGGTTCCTTCTTCAGAAGGTGCATACAGATTTGCTCAAGGTGAGGCGGCACATTGCTATCGATGAGGGATGGCAAACGCGGCGTCTCCGTGATGTGACGGGCCAAATAGCCCGCAACATTGTCCGCCTCGATCGGACGACGCATGGTGAGCAATACATACAGGACAGCCCCGAGACTATATAAATCTGACGACGGAGTGACCGTGTCTCCTGTGATCTGCTCTGGAGACATAAACGCCACGGTACCGACCAGTTTCCCGGCCACGGTCAACTGCGTCGTGAATGCTCCGGGTGCTTTCACCACCCCAAAATCTGTCAGCTTTGCCTCCCCTGAAGAGGTCACCATGACATTGCTGGGCTTTAGATCTCGATGAATCAATCCTTTGTCATGAATGGTGACGAGCCCTTCACACAACCCCCGAAAGATTCGCTCAGCCTGGCCAAACCGATCGCGGGGTGGGTTGGCCGTCCACCGATCCACCAGGCTTCCAAGATCGGCACCATCCACATACTCCATGGCAATCCATGGATAATCACCGGCGACTCCCGCCTCATACACGGCCACAACGGAAGGGTGCCGAAGATCGCGAAGGGCAAGAAACTCGCGCTCAAAGCGCTTGACCTCATCCGTCTGGGCCTTTCCTGGGTGTAGAATCTTCACGGCACATACGCTGCCTGTGTCATCCACCGCCCGATACACCGTCGCCATGCCGCCAACACCGAGCAACTCTTGGAGCACATAGGGGCCCACTTGATCACCAGGAGTTGGGGGCGGGGCCATCATGCTACACATCGGCCAAAGTGTAGCGAAGCGGGAACGATTTCGGGAGACCAATTGATGTCACTTTGCCGTCAGTTTCACCAATTTCACACGAGGCTGACCCGTGGCAACACACCGTGCATCGCCAAAAAGGCCGCTGCATCTTCTCGGCTTAGGTTCGCCGCAAGGGAGCGGGCCAGCGCCTCCGCAACGCGATGATGACGCGCGGTAACCACTTCATCATCGGTGCATTCCATGATTAAATTTCTCGCCCGCATTGCATAATGTCGGTATCCGCTTGCATCGGAGATCCGCAGGGCCTCCTCTGCAAATTGAAGGGCTTCGGAGCGCGCATCAAGCAACAGTGTGGCTCGGGCCAAATTGAGGTTCGAACGAACCCGCTGTCCTGGCCAAGGCCGGCCCTCCGCCTCCATCGAACGCTCCACCGCATCACAGGCCTTATCCATTCGCCCACCCACCGCATGAACCCGGGCACACCAAGCCAACAGAATGGGCAGAAAACCCTCCGTGTCAAAATCGGCAGCCAACACCATCGCCGCATCCAACATGGGCTCAACTTCTTCGTATGCACCTTGTGCGAGACCGGCCCGACAGGCCACCACCAGGCTCGACAACTCTTCTTCTCGGTTGCCCATATCTTGGTGAATCTTCAAACTCGCCAGGGCATTTTCCATCGCTTCGCTGTGACGGCCTATGTCCGTCAACACGAGTGTTCGATACCGCATGGCCAAACCCACACCATACTGGTAGCGAACCTCTCGGGCTTGGGTCACCGCCTGATCGGAGATTTGAAGCCCTTTCCGAAAGTTTCCCGTGTAATGGTACAACTCGACCAGATTGATCCGAGCCACAGTGAGCCGCTCCATCAACCCATGTCGCTCGCACACCTCAACCGCCTGTTCGAGTTTTCGACGCGCTTCCGCACTCTGGCCTTTACACATCGCAAGGAGCCCAAGGCCCCCGTACCCCCACGCCAAACGCGGTTCGTCGTTAAATTGCTCCGATCGTGCGAGCCCCTCAACCCACCAGTCTCTGGCTGACTCCAGGTCTCCTCGGGCCCAAGCGACTCCACCCATTTCATACAAGGGCAAAATCTCCATCCGTCGATGACCATGCTCCCGGGCCAATTCAATGGCATTTTGAAGATGGGCTTCGGCTTCGGGTAAATCCCGGATCCGGCGGTGTTGACACCCCATTTCCGTCGCCACCCCAATCTGAAGTTGAGGATCCCCCAGTTCAACCGCCAAGGCACTTGCCCGCACCAACTCCTGGGTCGAAACCGACCATTTCCCCAAGTGGTAGAGGGCGCGCGCACGCTTCAAGTGCAAGGCTGCGAGGCGACGATCCGCATCATCCAACGTCATATACTCTCGTGCATCCGACTCAATCTGAAATGCACGATCAAGGTATTCCAACGCTTCACCCACGAAGGTTCGCTGCATCAGCTTATCCGCAGCCAAAACCAAGTATGGGTAGGCTTTGGACCCGACCTGCCCCTGTTCGAAATGGTAGGCCAAAGACTCGACCACAAAGGAAACCCGGCGACGATGTTTTCGCTCCAAGGCTTCCCCGATCCGCCGGTGATACTCCTGTCGTTGAGAAAGGCTGATCTCTTCCAGCACAACATCTTTGAGCCGGTTCTGTGCCAACTCAAAGCGCTCCGTTTCACCCAGGTGCCGCTCACGAACCAGGCCGGCATTGATGAGCTGCTCCATACCGTTCAAAAGGCGTTCTGTGTCCATCAATGTGGCCATACACAGAAGTTCTGTGTCCATCTCTTGTCGAGCGACCGCAAGCACACCCACCAACACCCGAGCCACATCACCCATCGGGGTCAGCCGGTCCTTGATTGCATCTCGAATCGACACGGGTACCGGCAGCGTCGAATTCGTAATGGACTGCGCATCAATGGTGATGGTCCCACGGCTACCGTCTTTTCCTCGGACGATCACACCCTGTTCGATCAACCCTCGGATCATCTCGCGAATAAAGAAGGGGACACCTTCGCCTTCACGATGAAGACGGCTCGCCAACTGTCGGGCTCGGGGTTCATCTCGAACCAAAGACAAGAGCAATTCTTCGACAGCCCCAACACTCAGTGGGCCCAAGCGAATCAACTCCGGCGTCACCGATGAAGACTCACCATCCAGCAATTCGTTGAGCAGCTCACCCCCTTGCGGAGGTTCACGTGTAATCACCACCAGCAACGGATCCTGATTCTCACCAACCAAGTTTCGGACCAAATATTCGGTCATTTCTATAGAGCCGCGATCACCGAGATCAAGATCATCAAGCACCAACAAATGAGGGCCTCGATTGATAAGTAAATTCCGAAATGCTGAGAAGACCGTCCATTTTTCAATGGTTGCATCATCTGTACTTCGACCCCCAAAAGCGACCTCTAGCGCTGTGGGGCCCGTCATTTCATGAATCAGCGCCTCATATGGGACACGGTAGCTCTCAAACGCACGTTGATCGGGGGCGGTGGAACGACCGATAGATGTGGTCAGCCCAAACCGTTCCGCCTGCGCGATGGCCTCTCGAGCCAATGCTGAACGACCCATACCGTAGGTGGATTCGAGAACAAGCACACCACCCGAACCCGTCGCCAACCGTGCGACTGCTTCTCGCACCTGGGCCAACTCTCCCGCTCGGCCCACCATGCCCGGATCCCAACTGCGGGGGTCCAACATGCTGTCTTCTACAGCCTGTTCATCCATCATATGGAGGAGATGACTCGCCGAACCAAAACGATCGGCCGGAACCTTGGCCAGCAAGCGCATACAAATCTCATTGAGATCCAGGGGCACCAATGGTACCAACTCTCGGGGAGGCCGCACTGGGCGATGGAGATGCTTGTCCAAGTAGCCGGCCAGCGTACGTGCAGTGAACGGGCGCTTTCCAGTAAGCATGAGGTAAAAGACGGCCCCCAAGGAGTACAGATCCGTTCGGGCATCTACACGGGTACCATTGATCTGCTCCGGAGCGATGTAGGCGACCGTGCCCACCACCTCTCCCACGCTGGTGAGATCAGCTCCGGGCTCTTTGACCACCCCAAAGTCCATCAGTCGAATGCTTCCATCGTCGAGCACCATGATGTTTGATGGCGTCACATCTCGATGGACCAATCCTTGACCATGAACGTACTCAAGCGCTTTGGCGATCGAGACAAGGATCGAGCGAGCTCGCTCGAAGCGATCCGTGGGAGGAGCATCCTTCCACGACTCAACAACCGCACCCAACTCACGACCATCGAGCAACTCCATGACGATGTAGGGTCGCCCATCGAGTTCATCGGTCGCATGGACCCGCATCACACCGGGATGATCCAGTCGCGCCAAAATGTCGAACTCAAGATGAAACCGTTGAATCACTTCTTCGGTGTGTCCACCCGGCAACATCAGCTTGATGGCTCGAACCTCGCCAGTGTCTTTATGGACGGCCTCCAAAATGGTGGCCATACCGCCACGACCGACTTCCCGAATCACTTTATACGGACCCATTTGGGTGCCAGCTTCAGGAATCATACTGGCTCTCGTCGCACTCATGCCGCACATCCGTACTGACCCAAACGTTCAATTCGTTCTATAGTCTGTGTCGGAACCCTTTGGAGAGCCCGATGCAACATGATGCTGTCGCCCGAACAGACCCTGGGCCTGTTCGAGAATCGAATGAAGACTGCTTTCTCGTGGACGTGGAGGCCGGATTGTTTATCGTTGCTGATGGCATGGGCGGCCACGCCTCCGGCGAAATCGCCAGTGCCATCGCAGTCGAAACCGTTCAGGCAATCCTGCTCGGTGAGATTAACCCCGATGAAACCCGACTCGACCGTTCCAGCATGGACCAGGAAGAGTCCATTCGTGAACGATTGCGCTACGCAACCAACCAGGCATCCGTATCGATCCGAAAGACGGCGCTCGCCAACCCTGTGCATTCCGGAATGGGAACCACGCTGGCCTTGTTGCTCATTGAAGACGATGAAGCCCACATGGGCCATGTCGGCGACAGCCGAATCTATCTGTTCCGCGACGACCGACTGCTCCGGCTCACACGAGACCACACCGTGGTTCAGCAAGAAATCGATGCAGGCACTCTGACGCCTGAACTGGCTCGGATTGTGCCTCACAAGAACATCCTTACTCAATCCGTAGGCTACCACGGGCCTGTAGAACCTGACACATCAACCCGTCCGATCGAACCTGGAGATGTGTTCATCTTGTGCTCTGATGGGCTGACCGACCCGCTAGATGACGAAGCACTTGCCGACATCTGTCGAGAAACCGCTCCCGAAGATCTGGCAGAGGTCTTGGTGCAAAAGGCCATTGAGAATGGAACGGAAGACAATGTCACAGTCGTGGCTGTCCACATTCAAGACTAGTCCGTCCCATCGACAATACCGACCATATCGTCGGACAATCCGAGCGCCGCGCTGCGAATGAGTTTGACCAAGCCACGCGTATGCTCACTGCGTGCGTACCAATCACCATCATCTCCAACCTGTAGTACTTCTACCGTTGTTCGCTCAGCCGCACGGTCCGTCATGACCACTGAGAATCTGGGCTGTAGGTTGTCCGGCGTGTCATCGGGACTTGCATATCGGGTCCCTTTCAATTTGAGCATCCGATCCATCCATGTCGTCGCCTGCTCCGCTTCGACATCAGGCTGAGCCGCGAGGGCCCAGCCGGCCTTCTCCGCATCATCCGCATGAATCTGAACCAAGGACAGTGTCTCTGCACCTTTTGTGAGGTCCACAGAGACCACATCCGGCCGTTCGATCCCCATCAATGTGCGATCGGGCAACCGTGTCCGTGCGTACTTGAGTGGCTGCAGCAGGTCCCGCTCCACCAAGAAAATCTTTCCCGACTCTACATGGCGCACGTAGTAGTCACGCGTCCCGTATGCCTCACCGCCCACCTCGAGCTTCTGTGTCCGACCGCCCCGATCAATCTCAATCGTGCCGTTGGGTTCTGTAAGGCCGATTTCAACGAGTTTGGCCTCATCGGTGACATCCAAGCTTCGACGTGCGGTCATGGGGCTAAGAGAGCTCACCATATCGAACGCCTTTTGGGCACTCTTGAAGGCGGACTTCTTCGCTTCACGTTCGGGCTGTACAGGCTCTTCGTCTCCCGTATCTTGACCCTCAGTTCGAGCGGCAGGAAGCTTCTTCTCAGACCAGCGCGTGTAATCGACCCAAAAATACTCGCCGCGCGCATCCTTCTTACGAACAATTGTGGCTTCCGTTTCTGTCGACACCCAGCGCACCGCCGAGACGTCCTCGGGCTCACCTTGAAGCATCACAACCTTGCCCTCGAGGTCCACCGGTTCTTCCGCGGTCCACTGCGTCCAGGCCATCCCCAACAGAACGATCAAAACGAGCGCATATCCTTGTGCAGAGCGTTTCATGCTGCGCCCTCCTTCCGACGAGACCGAACACGAATCATACCCATCCCCAAGAGGAACACTGGAATCAACATGGTGGATCCATAGAACATCCACGCATCATCTTTCTTGGTATGGCGAATCTTGACATCCTCTTCATTGTTGACCGAACCACCCTGCGACGGCTCCGCCACCAACCACGCGATCGCGTCTCGAAGATATTCTTGATTGCCCATCGAAAGCGGCAGCACCAAATCACTGGCCCACGTCGCATCACCCATCACCACCATACGGAACCCGTCATCCTCTGGACCGCTGATGGCCGCCGCCAAAGGCCAACCTTTCCGCTCTTCTACTTCACGATCAAAGCGGAGATTTCGCGTCTCATCAAGCCACACTTCATCCAACGATCGCACCGTAATCTCAACCTTGAATGGTGGATTATCCAACTGAGACAAGGGGCCAGCAAGAGGAGTCAGCAATGCCCGCGTACGGCTGTTGCGAGACAAGGTTGTCACCGAAGGATGGGTCGAGACCTTGTTCGTAAAGATGTTGTACCGATCGGTCGGTCGACGGGTGGCCACCCAGATATTGGCGTCACCCACCAACATGGATTCTCCCGAGTACGCCAAGCCAACCGGAGACAGCAACGGAGCCATATCTGCTTTGGAGCCAGGATCTAAGGCCACCATCAACGCACCACCACCATCGCGATATGCATCCAGGGCAGCGAGTTCTTCCACCATAAAGGCTTCCGTGGGGCCCATCACCAACACCAAATCTGCGTCTTCGGGGACCTCGGAAGCCAGCCCCTGAACAGCACCCAGTTCCGTCACCTTGAAATTGAGCCGCTTGAGCTCATCACGAACGGTTTGAATGGTCCGCGCAGGCAGCACGCTTGCACTCTTTTTCCAGTACATCTCACCATGGCCCACCGTGATGTAGGCCTGTCTGGGATCCGCAGCGAGCTTAAGCAACGCCTTTGACACCTCAGCATCGAGCTTCTTGAGCTTGCGCTCCGCCTTGGACAATTCATCACCGATCCGAATGCGCTGGATCTGCTGATCGTCGCCAGTTCCCCGTACCAGGGCAATCGTTCCGTTCTTTTGAACCTTGAGCTCCTTCGCAAGTTCGGCCTCGAGGGCTTGATCCACGTAGGCGACCTCCAGATTGACACTCTGGATCTGATCGAAGTAGGTCCGCACTTCTTCGGTGACATCCGATGTACTCGGGAAAAACAACCAGGCTTGGACCGGGGCATCAAGCGCATCGAGCGTGCCCAGCGTTACATCACCCGGAGATGCCGTCTTAAAGTAGCTGTGATCCCACCGAACATTGTGTTCATGCGCCAAATAATTCAGCGGAAACAGCATAGAAATGGCGAGCGCAACACTGAGCCCTCCGTAGCCGGCCTCCGATACGCGACCGACTGGAATCATGACCGGCGATGCGCACTGAACCCGATCCACCGTAAACAAAGGAATGGTGGAAAGAAACCAGAGCAGCGCACAAAGCGACTGGGCGACAACCTCCGCTCTCGCCCGACCTTCTTCATCGAGACTCAACAGATCGAGTTGATTGAGCGTCAGACCAACGATGCCCAACAGGGCGACCGTCCCGACAAGTTCACAGCCAATCGACCATCGACGTGCTCGGGCCGCGCCATCCGATGCAGGCTGGGTGCGCAGAAGATTCAGGAGGGAAGCCAGGATCAGCAACCATCCGAGCCCCTGGGCCTGAAACATTGGGTCTGTCGGACCACCACCCAAACGAGTGAGCAGTAAAACGACCCCACTGCCCGCCAAATACAGCATCACAGGAACACTCATCGGAGCCTCCTAAGTTGCAGCGATCGGGTCGCGAGAAGCAAGAACCCAAAGCACACACTACCGAAATACACCAGACCTTCCGTATTGAGCCGACCTTTCATAAATGGCTGAAAATGCCGATCGAAAATGGCCGTGTAGGAGAACACGCCGCTCAATGGGGCTTCCGTGATTTGGCCCAGCATCCAACCCAATAAAATGAAAACCAAGATGCCCGCACCGGTGACCGCCGCGAGCAACTGATTTCGGGCAATTGACGAACTGAATGTGCCGATCGCTATCGTGGCCGCACTCAAGGACAACAACCCTGTATAGCCCACCAAAATCTGGCCTATGCTCACCTTGCCGTGAACAAAAATGAGCGCCGGCATGTAGGCGGTCGCAAGCGTGATCAACGCCAGGAACAAAAATGCGCCCAGAAACTTACCCATCACAATGTCAACCGAGCGAATCGGAGCCGTTTGAAGCAATGTAAAGGTTCCGGTTTGGCGTTCTTCTGCCACCAAACGCATGGTGAGCAAGATTCCGGCAATCATGGTCGTGCCGGAAGAAAAATAGAAAAAATCCGACAACACGTCTGCGGAATATCGCTCACGAGTTCCAAGCGCGAAAGCGTTGAACATGATGCCATTCAGCACCAACACGAACGCCAAGATGGTCCATCCCCAAGCGGTATCAAAGTACGACTTCAACTCGCGGCGAACCAATAGGGTGGTGGCTCTCATGCTTCACCCTCCATTCTTGTAAGATCGAGAAAGATACCCTCGAGTTCATCGTGGGCATCAGCCATTCCGCGAATTCCGACGCCAGCAGACACCAAGACTCCGACCAATCGTTCCCGAATGTCTTCCGTCATGCTCACGCGAATCCGTACATTTTCTGTATCGGTACCCAAATCAATCACCTTCTTGACGCCCTCTTCCGCTTCAAGAAGCGTTCGAATCTGTGTCTCATCACCGCGAAGATTCAAGTCGATTGAACCGCCGATATGAAAGCGACCCGCCAGCTCGACTTCTGTACCCTGGGCCACCAAACGGCCTTGGCTGAGAACCAAGATACGATCGCAGGTCTGTGAAATCTCCGAGAGGATGTGGGAGCTGACCAGCACCGTACTCTCCGTCTTTAGGCTTCGAATCACCTCGCGCATTTCCACAATCTGAACCGGGTCTAAGCCACTGATCGGTTCATCCAGAATGACCAGTTTTGGCTGATGAATAATGGCCTGTGCGATGCCCACACGCTTTCGGTAACCATGGCTCAATTCGGCAATGACCCGATCGGCGACGTCATCGAGGTTTGTTTTCTCTAAAACCACGGGCAAGCGGGCCTCGAGGGTGGAGGTACTCATGCCTCGAAGACCACCCACAAAAACAAGAAAATCTCGAACCGTCATCTCGGTATACAGCGGAGGGTCTTCCGGAAGAAAGCCGATCCGTGCCCGTACATCGGTGGGGCTTTCGCTCATGTCCACGCCGTCCACGGTGACACCGCCACCCGAAGGCAGCAGCAGTCCTGCCAACACCTTCAAGGTTGTGGTTTTCCCCGCACCATTCAGACCCAAGAAACCAACCACTTCATTGGCATGGATCGAAAAGCTGACGCCATCTACTGCGCATCGGGAGCCATAAAAACGACTCAACGACTGAACTTCGATCATGGTGAAGCCCCCTCTATAAAGTGAAGCCCAGAGCCGTATCGATGGGGCTGTAGAGCGTCAAGCATTGATCGTAAAACGAAAACCCTATTCCCAACGTCATTCGCTTGGTTTTTCTGCACCCTGCACGAGACCACCATCCCATGCAATGGTGTGAACCAAGGCCTGAAGAGCTTGGTGACCCTTCTCCACATGCCGTGCCGGACGAGGAGGGTTGTACCAGTAAAAATGGTCGCGAATCGTATAGGGACGGAAGGGGTTCATGCCCGATCGACTCAACTCGATCAGATACGCAAGGGTTCCATACTTGCCATAAATATGATCAATCTCCGCACCCTGTGCCCGGAAAAAGAATCCCCACCTTGAAAGCTGACGCACCTTGTAGGCGTGGGCGCCTTGGGCCTGACTCATGATGGTGCCGTATCTGTGCAGGGTTTCCCACTCGGCTGGTCTCTCCCACAAACCCGCCCACGGTGTGTACACAAAACCACCAAAAGAATGAAGACTGATCGCGACATCGAATTGCTCGGTCAACAATCGATCGAGGGCCCGTGACTCGGGTTGGGACAAGGGCTTTTTGGTGTGCGCATAGTAGCCAGGAATCAAGTGATGCCAGATGGCACGAACCTCCCGATTCTCTTCAAAGTCTCGGTTGAGATCTACTTTTAGGGCATTGCCCCGTCTGTAGACTGTACGACCAGCCAAACGATCCGCTTCAACCTTCTCACGACCATCGGGGTTGAGCAGCGGTACGACCACAACCTCCACCCCCACTGGGGGCATACTGACAAGCTGTTCCAAAAAGTGAGTGGCCGTCTCGGTTGAGATCCATTCCAAAGCATGAATCCCAGCAAACACCAGGATCTTACTGTGAACTTGAGTTCCGGGCCTGGATACCCTAAAGGCCCAGATTGGGCGCTTCTCTACGGATCGACCAATCACAAATGGTCGCACTACACCCGGCCGGTCCTTCACCCACGGCGCCAGATCGCGGTGAAGCTCAGACACAAAACGATACGCCTCGGGACTCGGCGCATCCGGTAAACGCCGAACCCACCGAAGATAACGGTCTCTTGCAGCGAATTCCGGATCGACAATGGGCGAACGAGCCCAGCTTGTAGAGATCAGAATTGAGAGCAAGAATAGAGAGATCATGGATTTCTTCTTCGGGCAACCACGCCATTGCGGTGAGGAGAGAGAACACATTTTACATGTCGATGAACAACCCCACAGTCACCCATCAAAGACGCATCGATACTTAGGGTAGATCGGCTACGCGTGCTACCGTGGTACAGCATGAATGAGAGACTCGACCTGTTGCTGGTGTACCCCCCTTGGCCCGCCGCCAAGGGAAGGGCCCGACTGATCAGTACGCTGCCCCCTCTTGGGGTTCTCTCGATCGCGGCCAATGTAGAGAAGCATGGCTACTCGGTCCGGGTCTGTGATGCCCATGCAGAACAGCTCGATGACCTCGACATCCGAACACTGGTTCGAGAGACACAGCCCAAAACGGTTGGACTCTCTGTCCTCACGAGCCAAGCCCTGGCTGCCCACACAATCGCACGAATCGTAAAAGAAGAAGTGCCTGACTGTGTTGTCATCGCTGGTGGCGTCCATGCTGAGGCCATGCCTGTTCGAATGCTCCGCAACTCCGCCATTGATGCTGTGATCCGAGGAGACGGCGAAGAGGCCATGGTGGAAGTGCTCGATGGCACACCCATCTCAGAGATCACAGGGGCCTCTCACCGCGCCAACGATACGGTCATTCACAATCGAGCGCGGCCGGTTCAAATGGACCTCGATGCATACCCAATGCCCGCGTACCACATGGTCAATTTCGACCTGTACTACCCGGGTGCCACCACCTACCGGCAGCTCCCCGCCATCAACCTATTGATGACCCGGGGGTGTCCCGGAAAATGTACATTCTGCAACTCAGCCAAGACCACCCTGCGCAGTCGAACTCCGGCGAGCATGGTGGAGCAGATCAAGCACCTGTACCATGCCTATGGAATCCGACAGTTTCAGTTCTACGACGACACATTCACCGTCCTCAAAAAGAACTGCCTCGAATTCTGTGCACTGTTGGCCGCCGAAAACCTCGATGTAAGTTGGATCGGATTCATTCGCGGTGACTGCTTCTCCGACAAAATTGCCGCGGCCATGAAGGCCGCGGGGTGTCACCAAGTGCTCGTGGGGGTCGAAACTGGCAGCCCCACCATCGCAGAGCGTATCGGTAAGCCCATCGATCGCAATCGATACAAGCGCGCCGTGGAAATCGCGCACAAACACGGACTCGAAGTACGGGCAAGCTTCATCATCGGAAGTCTCGATGAGACATGGGAAACCATGGAGGAAAGTCTTCAGATGGCCCTCGAGCTCGACTTCGATTTTGTACAGGTTTTTATATCCACTCCCTACCCAGGGACCGCCATGTACAACGAAGCCATCGAGCGCGGTTGGCTTCGAGCAGAATCGTGGGACTCATATGGTCAGGCCCGCGTCCTGGTAGATCAGCCCCAAATTGACGCGGAAACGATCTATCGATTCGAACAACACTTCAACCGGCGTTTCTATATGAGACGAAAGTTCGCACGCCGCATGCTCAAGCGCAGCCTTAACCCAAGGCATCTTCGCGATTATGCGCTTGCTGTACCCTACTTGTTGATGGGAATGAAGGCCGACCCTTTGGCCGGAAAGTGGGAGTGCTGGGAGAACATCAATGAAGATGAATTGCTCGATCTCTCGTTGCCGGATTCAGATGATTTGACCTTGAGTTACGCCGTTCGTACCGATGGTATTTCCGCCAAATAATGGGGACCTTGTTGCCCTTGACACATACCTGAATACTTTGGGGTCAGACTGACCCTAAAGGAGAGAAGTCATGCGAACAGATTGGTACAAGCCTGTCATGGCCATCGCGGGAGCGGCGCTTCGACCAGAGACGTTCAACTTCGCAATACGAATGGGGGGACCGTTCTTTATGCCGGTAGATCCGGTGGCCTATGTACACAGCTTGCTCACCGAATTTAGTCCAGAAGATGACGCCTATGTGCTGGCCAACGGTCTTGGTCTCGGAGGCGCATATCGGGCTGCAATGATGGCGAGCCTCGAAGTTCATGGCCTTCCGAAGGGGTGTTGGTTTTCAGACAGAGAAGTGGTTCTCACGGTGACAGGCCCAAGTGCGCTTGTGTCCCACTTAGAGGCTCAAATCATCTGGCTTCGGTTTCGAATTCAAGTGGCCACTTTGGCCAAACAATCTCCCGAGCGATTGCCTGAATTGCTGGGGGTTGCCACCTGCGAACGGGAGCGAGAAATTATTGTAGAAAGCCTCGATGACGCAGGCATCAATCCACACTTCTCCATCGATATCGACACGGAAGGATACGCCAAACACATCCAACAGCGGGCACAAGGACTGCTCGAAGTCCTCGGCGACCCCCAACGTGGTTTCGAAGCCGGCATGCGAGCGGCGAGTTGCGCCGAACAACACATGATTGCGCTCGAGGCCATTCGAGACGCAGGTTTTCTCACCACCTCAAATGTAGAGGCCGCACGCGCGCTCAAGATGACGCCTGGTGGAACCACGGGTCATGAACATACCCAGCGATACGGGGGAGATTGGGCTGCATTTACGGCCATTCGAGACCGGGTTGCAGGGGAGGTCACCTTCCTACTCGATACCTACTCCACCCGTTTTTCCGGGCTCCCCATGGCCATCCGCGTCATGCAGCAAACACCCGACCGAGCCTGCTCGATTCGGTTTGACTCGGAACACACCATGGAAGGGGACTATCTTTTGGGTGTCCACTCCATGAGGGAAGCGGGCCTTGAGGCACCCATTCACCTGGGCGGTGGCTTCAACCTAGAACGAACCAAGAAATTTGAGACCCTTCGCTCTCAGGTCGACTGGCCTGCAGACAAACAACGGTACATGTACGGCCAATACCTGGTCGAGCCCCATGTTCCTTTGCCCACACGTGGGGCGGTGGGGGCAGTCTACAAACTGAGCCAGTCTGGCGATGTTCCCACCATCAAGTTTTCCGATACCGTCGATAAAAGTTCATCCCCTGGCATACCCGTCGTATGGCGACTGATGTCTCCTGGCCGAGCCGACCGTGGTACTCGCCCCATTGGCATCATCGGCCAGCTCGGAGAAACTGCACCCGAAGATTACGCCGTGCTGACCGATGGTCGACCGATGCACACACCGCCGGAGATGCTCAGTGGCGCCACCCCTGAGCGCAGTGCAGCCACACAAGCCATGATGGACACCCTCAAACACAATCGTCTCGCGACCATCGCACAGGCCGCACAGACCACCATCTGAAACTGGAAACACCATGCCTGTACAGAATGTAAACGCACTGATCGATGAGCGGGTAAACGCCATCCGCCGCTACCATGAGGACACCGGTATTCCTCGTGCTGAGCTCGATCTATCCGGCGGGATCGATTCTGCGGTGATGGCGGGACTGTTGGTGCTGGCCCTGGGCCCACAGCACGTCACACTCGTCTATTCATCCATCCACAGCGGCCATGAAACCCAGGACCGCGCCCGCGTTCTCTCTGAAGCCTTGGGCGCACGCCTTGTGATTCATGACCTGACCACCACCTATGAAGCCATGATCGCCGATATGCGCTCAAACCTGGTGACGGCCGGCTTTGACGATGCTGCCATCGCAGAACGGATTGCCGCGGACAACACCATTTTGGGCTCCATTCGAAGTTGTCTACGGGCCCCTCTCGGCCGGGGATATCTCCGCATGACAGGCAATGGGATTCGCCACGGTACCGGAAATGAGTGCGAAGACCGTTGGTTGCGATTTTATCAAAAAGGAGGCGATGGAGAAGTCGACTCAAATCCTGTGTCAATGCTGTCCAAAGGGGAAATCTTTCAACTCGCCCATGGGCTCGGAGAGCGACTACAGGCCCACGCTGCATATGGCGCCATCATTGCCGCTCCACCCACGCCCGAATTGTGGGGAACCACCACATCCCACACCGATGAAGATGAGATCGGCTCATACCTTCACATGAGCGACTGCGGCCACAGCTTCTACAGCTACATCGATGCGCAAACCGCCGCGTATACACAGGTGGGACTGCTCGAACGCGTCGCCCGCTTCAACGACACTCCAGAAGGTGCGACCCTGTTTCAGGACGATGCAACAGAACCCGCACTTCAAACCATGCTTGCGGCAGCCGAAATCGCCGCTGCATTCACCGGAGTCTCCAAGGATGTGATTCACCGCATCCTTCACGCTGCACGCCGAGCCGAAGCCATCACCCGACATAAGCTCAATCCCAACTGCCCGAGCATGGGTGACCGAAAAAGCATGCTTGATGCCCACATCCTTACCGACACCCTGCCCGTTTTCTAAATGAGCCAAACCCACACCCGCCATCCAAGCCCGCTTCTCCATGCAGAAATCCTGCCGAGAATTCCATGACCCACGGCAGAGCCCCTTCGGCACAACAGACCGAAACCGGCACCCATGAGCGGCCGTCGGTCGCCGTCGATCTCGTGATCTTTGCGGTGATCAATTCGAGCCTCCACGTCCTGTTGACACACCGTAAGGCTCCACCGTTCGACGGAGTCTGGGCCCTCCCCGGCGGCTTTGTACAGGTATCCAATTCGGGTTCTCAGGGAGAGAACCTCGAAGATGCAGCCCATCGAGAACTGGAACAAGCCACCAGTATTCCCACTCACACATGCTTCATCCAACAACTCCATACCTTTGGAAAAGCTGGAAGAGACCCCAGAATGCGGGTGATTACCGTCGCATGGTACGCGCTTCTCTCGCCCATCAACGCACATCGCGTGGGCACCGAACCGGAGGGGGCATCGCAATGGTTCAGTACCGAAGACGACGTCCCTTGGATGCGACTTGCCATCGATCATGCAGAAATTCTTGATCTGGCCGTGGAGCGCATTCGCAGTCAAGTTGACACATCTGAAATCGCATTTGAACTGATCCCCGATACCTTTACCGTCGCCGAACTTCAGTCCACACACGAGGCCATCAAAGCCCGACGCTCCGATGCCCGCAATTTTCGACGCCGTTTTCAGCGCATGGTCGAGGACGGCCTGGTGATGGAAGCCCCCGGAAAACGCCACCGTGGCCGAGCACGACCCGCACAGGTGTGGCAACGGAACCGCTAAGTTTCATCGCCACCGTTCAGCCTGGTTAGACTCCTGGCATGTGGCGGATTCGATTCCATGACGGCACGCTCGTGGTCGAGGGCGGAGATCTTGAACTCTTGCCTCTTGGTTTTCGAGCCGACGACCGCATCGGTTCGCCCCGTGGGCCCGCCTGGCTATACCCACAGGTGGTCACCGCCGCGCGCGCCTTCAAGATCCCGTACACAGATGAATCCCAAAAATATACGAGACTCGATGGCATCACTCCCGATGCAGAACGCACACCGAGAGACTACCAGCGCGAAGCTGTCGATGCCTGGCATGCCGCAGGTCGACGCGGTGCTGTGGTCCTACCAACGGGCTCTGGAAAGACTTTTGTGGCTGAACTCGCCATCGCTGAAACTGCACGGGCCACGTTGGTCATCGCTCCCACACTGGACCTGGTTGGACAATGGCATGACCGCCTCAAAGCTACATTTGGCCGACCCGTGGGAATGCTGGGTGGCGGTCACCACCAAGTAGAAGATCTCACCGTCTCCACCTATGACTCCGCCGCCATCCATATGGGCCGATACGGTGATCGGTTTGGAATGTTGGTCTTCGACGAAGTCCATCACTTGGGTGCACCGGGATACTTGAGTTCAGCGGCCGCCTCTATCGCCCCCTACCGCCTGGGACTGACCGCCACGTGGGAAACGGAAGCTGAACGAGAAGATGCGCTCACCGAAATCATTGGCGATATCGTCTACGAAAAAACCATCACCGAGCTCTCCGGACAATTTTTAGCCGATTACGAAACGGTTCGTATCCAAGTGAAGCTGTCCGATAAAGAACACGAGCGGTACACGGAAGCTCGGGGCGAATTTACGAGGTTTATCGCAGCAAAACGTATCCCACTGGGCTCTTCCCGCGGCTGGCAAACCTTCTTGCGCCACGCAGCCCAATCCAAGGCGGGCCGCTCGGCCTTTCAAGCCTACCAAGAGTCTCGAAAAATCGCGCACGGAACCGACCAAAAGCTCAATGTGTTGAGTGATCTACTGGAGAGCGAACACGGGCGTCGTACGATTGTGTTCACTCACGACAACGAGACTGCATACAAGGTCAGTCGACTCTTCTTGGTGCCCTGTATCAGCCACCAAACCGACATTAAAGAACGGAGAGCCATACTCGCGGCCTTCGAAGAGGGGCTGCTGCCAGTGATTGTGACCAGTCGAGTGCTCAATGAAGGGGTCGATATGCCAGCGGCTGAAGTCGCCGTAGTCTTGAGTGGAACCGGCACGGTTCGGGAGCATGTGCAACGACTCGGTCGCATCCTACGGCCAGGCAAAAACAAGCAGGCCATACTCTACGAAATTGTGGCGGCGGATACCGCCGAAATGAAGACCAGCAGCCGACGCCGGAGACACGATGCTTACCGGTGATCTCGTGCGTGTTCGGGTGGTTAAAAAAGACCTACAGCCATCGTTTATCGACCCATGTAACCGCCGCTTTATGGAGCGGGCGGGTACCCTGCTCGGCATGGTTGAGCATGCACTCGAGCAGGGCTGGACGAGGGGAAGAATCGACGAAGAAATTCGAACCATTACCGGTGTCGATGTCGACCATAAAATTACCAAAGGACTGGCCAAGCTTCTGCTCGACAAGGGCGAGTTTGAGACCCTCTCTCCCACCAACCCCGCAGAACTTCGGTGGGCAGTCTTCTGTGAGGCTGCCAAGATGGGCCCCATCGCACGTACAGCCGGGAAGGCCCGGCGCACCACAGCAAAAGATGTGTACGATGTGGTGGCCAAAGACCTGGGCACCACGGCCAAAGAAGTCTCTCAAGGGTTGTATGCAGATCTTAAAAACGAGCAGGTGCTTCAAGGTGTTCCATTGCCTGACCCACAAACGCTTCTGCACCGATACAACACAGCCCTCGTGCAGGCCATTCTACTCAAAGCCAGCCAGCTGACTGTCGAACTTACAGATCCGGACCCCAAATACGTACGGCAGTTGATGCGGTTTATGAAATTTCATCAACTGATGTACCGATCAGAGCAAACTTCAACTGGATTTCGCTTCGAGGTCGATGGGCCACAGAGCCTACTCAAGCTCTCCACCCGCTATGGGCTGCAACTGGCCAACTTTCTACCCGGAGTGCTGCTTCAACCCGGAGAGTGGCGCTTGAGTGCTGAAGTCTTGTGGGGCAAAAAGAGAAAGCTCAGGAAAAAGCTTGTCTTGAGCAGCGAAATGGAACTCAAGAGCCACTACAAAGACACTGGCACGTGGACTTCGCGAACGGAACAGTGGTTCATGGAGCGGTATGAAAAGTATGACACGGACTGGACCGTGGGACCGGGTGAACCCATCGATCTGGGCAACCAACACATGCTCATACCCGATCTGACGTTCAAAAAGAATGGCCGGGTCGGACACCTCGAAATTCTCGGATTCTGGCGAGCAAAACACCTCAAAGACCGGCTGAATGAACTCCCAGACAATGTGATCTTAGCGGTCAGTTCAAAACTAAAAGGGGAGGCCGGTGCACTGGCCAAGAGCCTTGATGCACAGGTAATTCGCTTCGCTGAAGTGATTCCGCCGGCAAAAGTCGTCGAGCGACTCGAGAAAATTGCCCGCTGAGCGCTATACTTGCCGCATGCTTTCCCTACTCATGATGCTCGCAACAGGCTGTGACTTCAGCCCACCTCCACCCAAAATCGAGCGCACAGCCAAAGCGCCCAAAGTGGAGCGCTCCAAAAAGAGGCCACAGTCCGGCTCCGCAGCGGAGGATTCAGGCGAACCATCCGTGACCATTATCAATACGGTATCGTACAAGCCGGACCGACCCGGGGCCTTCGATGACATCGAAGTAGTCGTCGATACCGAACGGGATGGCGCCTATGTCGATGTCGATGTCACCTGGTATGTGAACGGGAGAAAACTCATCAGCCAAAGAGACACCATCTTGAGAAGTCGGAACTTCTCCAAGGGGGATTCCGTTCAAGCGGAAATTGTTGCCAAACGCCGCGACAGAACCGAAGAATATGCCGCGGAAAAATTAATCATCGGCAATGCCCCACCACGCATCCTCACCAACCCCAACTCATTGACCCAACTCGATGGGTTTCGGGTACGCGCCGAAGATCCAGATGGGGGGCGGGTCACCTACCATGTGAAGGGCGGACCCGATGGTCTAAGCATTGGAGAGAACACAGGCGTGGTTCGGTACAAGCCCAGCAAAGACGCGGAAGGCGGCACCTACAACATTGTCATCGTGGTCCGAGACGAAGATGCGGTGGAAAGCGAGTGGCGCTTTCAGGTCAATGTTCGGGCAGGCTCTGAATCTAAATCGGCCATAGCGGAACGAGAAAAGAAGAAAGCCGAGGCCCGCGCAACCGCAGAAGAAGAAGCCGAGGTACGGGCAAAAGCCAAGCGGTTAGCGGAGACGGATGAGAACTGATTCCGGGATCGACCGAATCAAGGACTCCACACTGTCCTTGAGCGGTGCAGCACCATCCAAGATGAGACCTGCTTGGGCTTTGCTTGGCTGAACAAAACGGTCGTGACTGGGTTGGACTGTGGCTGCATATTGAGCCCGTACACTCGCTTCCGTTCGTCCCCGTTCACGCACATCTCGCTCAATTCGACGGGCCAGACGAAGCCCTTCAGGGGCCTCTACAAACACACACACATCGGCCAATTCCACCAACTGTGGGTCATTCATGACCAAGATTCCTTCCACCACAATCAGGGGGGAGGGGGCTCTCGACTCGGTTTCCTGGCTTCGAGAGTGGGTGGCAAAATCGTAGACGGGAAGCGATACCGTGTTGCCCGATCGCAGCCCGTCTACATGCGAGACCAACAGTTCCGTTTGCAACGAGGATGGATGATCAAAGTCATGTCCCTGCGGCTGTTTGGCATCCAAGTAATAGCGATCATGGGAGATCTGGGCCGCACCGGTCTGCTGAACAAAGCGGGAAACTATGGAACTCTTTCCGCTCGCCGTGCCTCCCGCCACCAACACAATGAAAGGGCGGTCAATACTCATCGGTGGTGCCCGATATCCGCACCACCGCATCCATGAATGCACCGGGTCGGACCTCGACCACAGCCGCATCAAGGTGGCCCGTTATTCGGCCCGTCGGCTCCACGACCAAGGTGTCTCGTACACGAAGTTTACCCTCGACGGACCCGGACACAATGGCCCGGGCCACGTCGAGCTCTCCCTCTATATGGCCCTCGGTCCCCACCTCGAGCACATCTTCCGTATACATTCTACCCTCAAAACGACCATCCACCCGGACCCGCCCCTCAAAAGTGAGGTCACCATCCCAGTGGGTTCCAGGCCCCATCACAGTCAGGGGCGGTTCAGGTGTACTTCGACCCATTTAGTGTCCCATTGGATGATCGGTACGGGCAAGCCAATCGACCAACCGCATGAGATCTTCCTTTGAGTAATAGTCGATCACAATCCGTCCCTTGTCTCCCCGCGCCTTGGACTCTATGCGAACCTTGGTTCCAAGGGTGGAGGTCAGCAAGGCTGTGGCATGTCGATACGCTGCGGGTTGAGCCGTCTTCGAACGACGGTTCTGCAGCATCTTCTGCACCAATCGTTCGGTTGCACGAACGCTGAGTTCTTTGGAGACGACCTCGTTGAGCGTCTTGCGTAATCGGCCTTCATCCTGAATCGACAACAGGGCCTTGGCGTGGCCGGCCGAGATGACCCCCGCGCGAAGTTCTTCCACCACATAGTCGGGTAATCTGAGAAGACGAAGGGCATTCGCAACCGTGGTTCGGTCTTTGCCTACACGCTTGGCTACCTCCGATTGAGTGAGACTAAACTCTTCAATCAAACGCTGATACGCCATCGCCGTTTCGAGTGGATCCAAGTCTTCTCGTTGGATGTTCTCCACAAGAGCAAGCAACAACTGCTGACGACTCGTGACCTGATCATGGACCCATACCGGCACTTCATCGAGGCCAGCGAGGCCACTGGCGCGAAGTCGGCGTTCACCCGCAATCAAGATGTATCCACCCGTTTCAGCGGTGCGAACCAACAGGGGTGTAATCACACCATTTTCCGCGATCGAAGAAGCCAGGCTCTCCAATTCAACGGCATTAAAACGAAGACGGGGTTGTTCCGGATTGGGGCGAACCTGATCGAGTGGCACCATACGAAGGGCGCCCCGATTTGTGGAAACAGAAACCCTGTCGTGACGTCCCGGTTTCTCGAGGATGTCTTGAGGAATCAGCGCGGCAAGACCGCGACCTAGGCGAGCACGACTCATTTTGCCCCCATTGAGCGAAGAAGTGGTGTGGACGACTCTTCAGATGTCTCTTCAGCATCCGATGATTCTTTGGCCATGCGCTCAAGGAGCTCAAGAGCCAGATTTGTGTACGAGACCGCACCGCGACAGAGCGGATCATAGGCGTGGACAGGTTTCCCAAAACTGGGCGCCTCGCCAAGGCGAATATTTCGAGGAATCTCGGTTTGAAAAACCTCGTCACCAAACACTTCGCGCAACTGGTCCACCACGTCCCGACACAAACGCGTCCGACGGTCGACCATGGTAAGCAAAATGCCCTCCCGACGAAGATCGCGGTTGAGTCCACCCTTTTGGATTTGATTCATGGCGCGCAACAATTCGGAGAGCCCTTCCATTGCGTAGTACTCCGCCTGAACGGGAATCAACACCCCGTTGGCGGCGGCCAAACCATTGATGGTCAGCATATTGAGCGAAGGAGGGCAGTCGATGATGACAAAATCGTAGGGTTCACCAAATGCGGTCAGCGCACGCTTGAGGCGATACTCTCGGCGACTGGCCTCTACAAGCTCAATCTCAAGGCCGATCAGCTCACGGGTCGCCGGCAACAGGTGTAGACCATCCACACAGGTGGGTACAACGGCTTCTGGCAGATCACGAAAACCAAGAAGTACATCGGCGACACCGACATTTACTTCCGACTTGGGAACCGACAGTCCCGATGAGGCATTGCCTTGAGGGTCAAGGTCGACAAGGAGGACCGTGTGGTCCTCGAGCGCGAGCGCAGTCGCGAGATTGACAGCGGTGGTGGTCTTACCGACCCCGCCTTTTTGATTGGAGACAGCGATGATGCGAGGCATGATGTCCAGGTGGTTTGGAGGGAATGGTGTGCGAACCACAGAGCGTGGAACGGCGGGGGAACATCGACTGAATGTACGCGGGGAACGCACGCGACGTGGGTGAATAGTATCGATGTGGTCTTGACTTCGCAAGCGTTTCACGATGATTCCACGCCAATTGATTTTTGGACGATATCTCTCGGCGTGGAACATCCAGGAACAACAGTGGCCCCATCGATCGATCCCACGGGTTTGTTCCGTTACAATGTCTCCCTCGCTGCGGAACAAATTATGAAATTATCGCTCTACCCTTGGCTCCTACTTTCTCTCGGTCTGTCTGCCTGCAACGGGGCCGATTCCGAATCGAAACCCCCTGAAATGGATGGAACCGAGACCGAGGAGGGTACAGATGACGGAGTCGAACCGGATGGTAATGGCGACGATTCCGATGGCACGGAAGACACGGCGTTCGAAGATGGCGATGGCGACGATTCCGATGGCACGGAAGACACAGCGTTCGAAGATGGCGATGGCGACGATGCCGATGGCACGGAAGACACGGCGTTCGAAGATGGCGATGGCGACGATTCCGATGGCACGGAAGACACAGCGTTCGAAGATGGCGATGGCGACGATTCCGATGGCTCG
>Ga0315320_10000088_pt1 | contig 70304 bp, 59 predicted proteins | sample M140m21515metaG_FD_203458 | JGI IMG/M metagenome (GOLD analysis project Ga0315320, IMG submission 203458) | Ammonia-oxidizing marine archaeal communities from Monterey Bay, California, United States - M1 40m 21515 | ecosystem: Environmental > Aquatic > Marine > Coastal | place: USA: California... | reverse complement strand
GACGGGGACGGTGACTTCGAAAATGACGTCGATGCAACCGGTGAAATATATGAGTGGAAAGACGTTTCTGATGGTGCGTATGAAGTTAAGTTGACTGTTGAAGACAATAATGGATTCATATCTTCAGAGGATTCAATGGTATATGTCAATTACAGAGGAGTATGGAACGATTTCGTATTAGGGAGAGTTGCAAACAATCCACTCAATGAAGACGCGGCATGCGCCGACGAAGATTACCCTTGTGAGTTAACCTGGTCTTTTCCACTGAACTACGAGGATCCTAAAGATAAAATAAGGTATTACAGAGCAAAATTAACATATCCTCAGAAAGATGGTGATCAGCCAATCGGATCTACAGGTGACGATGACAATAAACTGGATTTGTATTTGAAAAATGAAACAGAGGAATCTGTAACAAACACAACCTCACTTGGGAATGATAATAGAGATGCTGGAGATTGTAGTGGCGATGACTATTGTGTATGGTTACAGATAGGAGGATCCACAGTTCGATCATTTGAACCTGGTACTTGGACGATTGACGTGAAAAATGAAAAAACTCATAACACAGATGTTAAACATATGATTATTGAACTACAATATCGCTAATATGGTTTGATAGTACCATATGATGCTGAGATGTCTAAGATTTTCTTATTGGGGAACGATTCATATACACCCCATTAGTCGGCGAGATTACATTAGAGGTGTATATAATGGGCTCACAATGGGAAGATAAGAAAAAAGATCACTTGAATATCGTATTCGTAGGACACGTTGACCACGGAAAATCAACTACTGTAGGAAGATTACTTCTGGACAGTGGGCATATTGAACAGCACGTAATCGATAAAAATGAAAAACTTGCATCAGAACAAGGTAAAGCAGGATTCGGGTTAGCATATGTTATGGATGGCTTGAAAGAAGAGCGTGAGCGTGGAATTACAATTGACGTGGCTCACAAGGAATTCTTTACTCCTAACTATTATTTTACAGTTATCGATGCACCAGGTCACCGCGATTTCGTAAAAAATATGATTACTGGTACGAGCCAAGCTGATGCAGCTGTGCTGTGCGTAGCGGCCAATGACGGGGTAAACGCTCAAACTAAGGAGCATGCTTTCTTAGCCAGAGTTCTTGGCGTGAAGCAACTTATTGTTAACATAAACAAAATGGATATTAGCGGCGTTGATTACTCCGAAGACAAGTACAATTCTGTAGTTACTGAAGTATCTAATCTTTTGAAAACTGCTGGCTTCAACCCTGCTGACGTTCCAATGATAGCCGGATCATCATTCCATGGTGAGAATATATTCAATAAGAGTTCAAACATGCCTTGGTACAAAGGACCAACTCTTTTTGAAGCAATCGATGCAATCAAAATGCCCCCAAAACCCACCGATAGGCCACTAAGATTACCAATCCAAGATGTTTACAAAATTAGTGGAATTGGTACAGTTCCAGTAGGAAAGGTAGAGACTGGAATTCTTAACTCTGGCAAGACAGTTGTTTTCAATCCTAGTCAAAAATCTGCTGAAGTAAAGAGTATTGAGATGCATCATACGATTCATGAAAAAGCTGAGCCAGGTGACAATGTTGGATTCAACGTCAGAGGATTAGCAGCTACAGATATTCGCCGCGGAGATGTAGCAGGATATGCAGATAATGCTCCTGTTTTCGTCCGTCACGATGAAACCTTTGTCGGGCAAATCCAAATTATGGACATCCCGAAAGCAATAGGTGCTGGATATACTCCTGTTTTTCACGCACACACCTCTCAAGTTGCAGTTCGTTTTGTCGAACTCTTAGAGAATGCAAAAACCAAAGAAGCAAATCCTGCTTTCCTGAAATCTGGAGATGCAGCATTGATTCGATTTATGCCTACTAAACCAATGGCAATAGAAGAAATGTCCAATTTCCCTGAATTAGCTCGTTTCGCTATCAGAGATATGGGTAAAACCGTTGCTGCTGGCGTATGTATGAAGATTGAGAAGAAGTAATTCTTAATATGGAGTGAACAGCATGCCAGTTGTAACTACCATCAAACTTACTGGCGACAATCACACAGATGTGGATACTGTTTGTCAACAAATTAAGCATATATCCGATGAAACAGGCGTTAAACTACGAGGTCCGATACCTCTCCCCACAAAGAAACTCCTAGTTCCTTGCCGCAAGAGTCCCGACGGAGAGGGAGCAGAAACTTGGGATCATTGGGAAATGAGAGTGCATAAGAGACTCTTAGAATTAGTCACTAACTCTTCAAAAGATGAAAAATCTCTTAGAAAAGTATTGAGAATACCTATACCGGATAGTGTTACCATTGAACTATCTCTTCGTAATCTAGGCTAGAGACTCTCTTTAGCTAGACTTCCCATCGGGTCCCAAGCAGGTAATACTACTGGGTTAGTTTTCAAAGCTTTCAACATATCACTTGTTAAATATGATATTGGTGAAGCTATCTCAAACATATGTTCATCAAACCAATTATCGTTCATGGTATAAAATCCCTTTTTACCGCTTTCTTCAGCGCCCCAAGAGTTTTCGACTCTCCACCTTCTAGGCCTCCCGTCGATTAAATCAACGCCAGTAAAAAGCATAGCATGCGTCATCATAGTCTGATTATGACGCAATCTATTGGCTTTATTCATTCCAAAATTAACTCCATACAAGTTCTCATATTCGAATAGATTTGCATCCCACAATCCCATTTTTCTTTCCATTTGTTTCCCTACATCGCATCCCATCCATACTGGCACGCCATCATTTAGTATATTCTTAGTAATATTCTTCATTGATTCAATATCAATATTAAGATATATCACTGGAGGGCCTCCTGCAACATTCTGTAGAAAATCTACAGTGTATGTTTGCATTGTCTTGTTTCTTGGATCATGAACAAGGCAAACATAATTTTCCCAGTCAATGTCTACATATTCTTTAACAAATTCTTGAGGTGTTATCTTTCCTCTAGTATTAAAATTATTATCTTTATCTCTCCACTGCCAATCAAAACTTTCGGGAGGAGTACCTAAATGGATACATAGTATTTTCCAAATATCACTTATTCTTTTTTCTTTATGTATTCGAGCGTCTTTCATGCTACCGCCATTATCAATAATGTCTCTAATCTCACATGCCGAACTTCTCAGGATATCTTTTAGGATCGTATTCATCCATCTTGTAGAACTACTACTGTCTGACTCTGGATATGCAGATTTGGGTACTAATCCATGTTTACGGATTAAATTCATTGCCATGTTCCACTGCCCTCCATCTCCTATGGGATCACCAAGTAAAAAATCAATAGTCCGATCATTTATTTCACGATCCGAAGTAGTTATTATCGCCTCCAATAAGTGATTAGATCTTTCAAATTTATCCCAAAAATGAATATGTGACTGACTAAATTCAAAATCTTTCAAATTCAATTTTTTCATTGTTCCAACTCTGAACAAATTTAATGCTGCAAAAAGCCAACATCTACCACTTCTTTTTTGATTCGTCACCGACCAGTCGTCTAATTTTACACTAAATGTGGAATCTAATTCATTCACTATTTCTCTATTCAAAGTTAGTTTTGGCAGAGGGACATTTGTTACAGCATTTTGGGCTATTTTTGCTACCTTATCATTTTCAAAATTATTCCTATATTTTTTAATTTGTATTTCGGTTATTTCATTCATAATCAATCACTACTACTTTTTTTATTGTAAAATCATACTGGTGCTGGCTCCGCTAATCCTGCTGCAATCAACGTGTCTGCAATCAATGCGGAACATGACTCAATATCTCCTGCATTTAATAGCAACTCAGTTCCATCTTCTGCAATGATTGGATCATTTAAATCTTTAATTATTTTTATCCTTCTTAAATCAGGTACACTTGAATTTTTCATTTCAATTAAATCATTCTTAGGTGGAATATGGCTAACTTGGTAAGGATATTCTTCAATTTCTCTGATCCTATCCTCATCATCATATTCAGGTTCTTCCCACTCTTTATTTATCTCAAAAATCTTGGTTGTTGGTATTATTTCATCAAACTCGGATTCTTCTCCATCATTGAACTCTTTCAAATTAATATGATTAGAGGATACTTTTACTTCTTCAATTACACTATCCGGGCCATTCAGTAGCCCATCCCACTGAACATCCATTTTGTATTTTTCAGTAAAGTTGATCATCCCATTGTAAAATTTCCTCTCTGCTGGATCATGCCTTCTCCAGTCTATTTTATGCAATGATCCTGAAACGCTATGAGAAATTTTCTGACTTTTAATTAGATTAGATATGATAGCATGCTGGGCAAAAGCATTCAATCTCAATCTAGTGGTATCGTTAATGCATGTTCTCAATGTGTTTAGTCTTCTAGACTGTAACTGGGACTTAGTTGTTTGACCACCTTCTTTACGAATAGTTTCTGAGCATTCCGTATCTAGAAGATATAATAATTGCCTAACCGCTGACCAAAAATTTTCTCTTGGTAAATCTACTGGAATAGTTTGTGTTTTTTGTTTTCTGGAGACTTCAAAAATCGCTTTTTCAACCTCCATTAGTTCATAATTACTTAATCTCGGAATCTCTTCATTGCCTAGCACGTGAGTAACCTGTAACATGTGGGCCACAGGCGATAAATGAACAATCCCCTTCATATATCTATTTCTATGCTTTATGCGTGTATATCAAGAAGTAGTATTGTTCCGGGTATAGTGCAGATGTACCCGAGTGGTCAAAGGGGACGGGCTCAAGTTCCGTTGCGTAGTGCTTCGCAGGTTCAAATCCTGCCATCTGCACCAGATCACTCTAATACCTGTATTAATTTTTCTATAAACTCAATTGTTCCTATTTTACCATTATTTTCAGTATTATAATCCGAAGCTCTAACGACTTCTTGAAATCTATTATCAATTGATACTGACCAACCTACAAAATCAAACATTGGTATATCGTTCGGACCATCACCACATGCAATTACATTATCTGGTTCTATTCCACGCTGTTCTAATGCTAATTTTAATCCAACAGACTTATCTATTGATGAAGATATAATGTGAATGGCAAAACCAGTTTTTACAACTAATAAATCAGACCATTCACTATTTCTCAATAGTCTACACATTTCTTCATAATTTTCATGAGGGCCAAGACACCATTCCGTCTCTCTCCAACGATTAGATTCTATTCCTTTTTCATCAAATCCCTTAATTTTAGTTGCGAGCCATTTTGCTGCCTCTCTAGATCTAGAACCATCAGCCAAAACTTTAATTTCATGTCCTTCTATACTATCCCATACTATTCCTCCGTTTTCAGCTACAATAAATCCAGACAAAGCCAAAGATTGCATTATTGGAGTAATATTGGGTAAGGTTCTACCAGATGCTAAGGAAACCAAAACTCCTAATTCTTCTAATCTACGAATCAAAGGAATCATCTTAGGGTCAAATCCTTCAAAATCCATTAGTGTCCCATCAATATCAAAAACTACCATTTCCCAATTTCTATCTCGAGGAAACCCTTCCATATCCCTCCGAGATGACATCCTATGAAGATACCACCGCTGAAAATCTTCTATTCATCACCTTCAAAGACACCATGCTTTTCCGACAACTATGGAAAAGGAGGGCGAGGATTTTTTAATTCTAGAAGATGATGAATTTATATCCACAGAATCATTAGACAATCCAAATAAGCCAATATTAGATCTTAAGAATAATATTGTAAACCAATTCTCAAAGATTAAAAAAATTACATATCCAAGTAAGGAAAAGAATTCTAATCCTATTGATTTAGATGATTCGCCCTTGTTGGCTTTGGATGGTGTTTATCAATTCAGTTGGAATATCCGTGGTATGGATTGTCCGGATTGTGCAATGCAAGCGTCTAAGGCAATTAGAAGATTATCTGGTATCGAAGAATGTAAAGTTTCAGCAACCGAAGGACGAGTAAGCGTCTCCCTCGATGTTGCACGAGGTAAAACATCCAAGATTTCCTCTCTTTTGGATAAATTGGGGCATTCTGCAGATGTCGATTGGTTTTCCGTATCTGGTCAAAAGATTTCAGATATAGAATATAGAACAGGACTAAGTAGAAATAAATTAATTTCTACTATCTCTAATATAATTGGTATTCTTTCAGTTAGAGTAAAATCTGAAAGATTAGAATTACAACTTTTAGAAACTTTTGATGGAAAAATTATTTCAAATAGGAAGAAGAAATTAAGTATCTTACTAGGTAAGAATTATTATTTAATTAAGAATAGTGGCTCTTACTTGGGTAAAGAACATCTCCAATTAATTGGTGCAATTATAACAATTCCATTTCTTCTATTGATTGTATTACTAAATCAATTACCTTCAGTACCAAATTTTGTAATTATTTTTATTTCGTTTTTTGGAATCATCCTTTCATCTTTTTACATGTTTCAAGAGGCAATTGCAAGTATACAAAATAAAATTCTAGGATTTCAAGTACTAACATCATTGGCTGTAATTGGTGCTTTTTTCTTGGGAGAATATCCTGAAGCGCTTATGGTCTCAGGATTGGTAGGAATATCTGCCCACCTTGAAAATAGAGCTTTAATTAAAGCTAGAGGTGCAATGCAAGGTGGTTTTGACAGAATACCAAAGTATGCAAGAATTAATACTAATTACTCTAAATCACAACCTAAAATGATGAAAATTTCAAATAATATTTCATTATCTGTGAAACAGAGTCATGACGATGATTTATTGCCAGTTGAGGCAGTAAATATTGGAGATAATATTGAAATTCGTTCTGGTGAAGTAATCCCTATTGATGGAATAATTATAGAAGGAAATGGAGAAATTGACAAAGCACCTCTTACAGGAGAACCAATACCTGTTACAGTTAATAAAGGTGATTTTGTAGAGGCAGGCTTGGTCTTGAAAAGGGGGCCTATTATTGTCAAATGTGAATCCGTGGGGAACGAAACTAGACTTGCAGGATTAATAGAACTCGTTAGAAAATATCGAGACATGCCTACTAAAAGACACACAGTAATCGAAAAATTTACGTCTATATGGGTTCCTTTCGTTCTAATTATTGCTCCTATCATAGGATTTCTAACTGGAAATCTATTCAATACTTTGATACTATGGGTTGTTTCTTGCCCTTGTTCATTATTACTCGCATCACCGGTTCCACATGCAACAGCACTTTCCGTAGCATCTAAATCAGGATTAGTTGCCAGAGGAGGTGATGTGCTAGAAATAGCTGCAGAAATAGACCTTGCAATATTCGATAAAACAGGAACACTTACCACTGGAAAATCTACCTTGGAAGAGATATACACAATAAGAAGTTTTAATGACGATGAAGCGATAAGTTTAGCATCGGGTTTGGAAAATAAATCTAACCATCCATATGCCGTTAGTATTTTAGAGGAACTCAAAGGTAGAAATTTGATTGCTTCGGAAGTATCAGGGATAAGAGATGGTGCAGCAGGAATAACAGGTAGACATAATTCTAAATTAATTACGATAGGTAGATTAGATTGGCTAATTGATTCTGGTATTGAAATACCAAAATCAATTCAAAATACAGTTGAAAAGATGAGGGCCAAGGGATATGGAATAAGTATTTTAGCGGTAGAAAAGAAAGCAGTTGCAGCTTTCTCATTTTCCCATGATCAGGTAAGGGATGGAGTAGAGGAACTAATCCAAGATCTCAAAGAGAGAAATATAGAGATACAAATTTTAAGCGGGGATGAACAGGCAAGTGTAGAATCTTTTGCAAAAAAACTAGGCTTAATTCCAGAAATATGTAGAGGAGGAATAGACCCCGAAGGAAAAGCAATTTTTATTTCAGAGAAAATTAGTACAAATAATACTCTAATGGCTGGTGACGGATTTAATGATGCAAGTGCATTAGCCGTGGCAAATTTAGGAATTGCCATTGGCAGTGGTGAACAGGTTAACTTAGATGCAGCTGATGTTCTTATTCCAGGACATAACCCCCATTCAATTATTAAATTAATAGATTTAGCAAAAAGAACAAAGAACATAGTTTTACTAAATATTATAATTTCTGTCATGATAACAACAATATTGGTATCGACAGTTCTATTGGGATACCAAATAAATCTAGCGGCAGGGATAGCTTTGCATGAAGCAAGTGTATTTTTAGTAATTTTAAATGGAATGTTGGTCTCAGGGAATGATATTTCTAGATCTTCAACTTTAATCTCTTTATTCAAGGATCTTAGGGATGATATTGTTGAATCATTCACTGTTTTGTTTCAAAGTTTTTTTAGCGAACCCCCTTCTACCAATGGGTTACTAGAGGCCTCCTGATGTCTGATATTTCTTATGTTGAATCAAAACATGCACCTCCCTTAGTTGAATGTCCTAATTGTGATCACATGCTCCCACAAGGGCTCGGAGAAGTGACGTGTGAAATATGTTCAGCAGTTTGTAGAATCACTCATCAACCAACTATCGACTCATTAGTTTCGGAATCAATCCCTTGTCCAAATTGTAATACAGTTCTAGTTTCAGGAACTGCTGAAAGACCTGTTAGTATGACTTGTAGCGCTTGTTCATCAAGCTTTATGTTGACTCAGAAAATAATAAAAGTAGAAATAGAATGTCCAAGTTGTAAAAGACAACTTAGGATTCGACCAAGACCTGGTACAAGAGAATTAGATTGTCCTGCTTGTGAAACTTCGTTCAATGTCACTTTCTAATAATTTCTAGACCTATTTAACATAGCAAAAACACTACTTTTGGATTAATTTCATCCTGCGTACTCAAATATTACAAAAGTTTCGTGAAGGTGGGGATGGGTATTCGTGAGTGAGAGCAAGCCATCAGAAAAAGTCGATAATGAGGCTTTAGATGAACTTGCAGCACTTAGGGCACAACATACTCTATCATCTTCATCATCTAGAGAATCACTTGCTAGAACTAGAGATAGATTAGATGAGGAGTCTAGACTACGATCAGGAATAAGAAGAGAAAGAAGAATGCGTATTTCAGAGATGTCAGAACGACTTTCTGGTATGCATGGGGCTATGAGAAAGGCTAATGAAATATTTTTTGAAGATCAGATACAGCAAATTGAAACAGATTTGAGAGCCGAATTAGAAGATGAATTAGAAAGGTTAGAATCAGAGGCATTAGAGAGGGAAGAGAGATTACTCAGAGAAGAAATGCTACATCGTCTAAGACGAGAAGAAAATAGATTAAGAGAACAATTAGATCTCGAGAGAGATAGAAGAATTGAGGCACATTCTTCTAAATTAAGAACTAGGTTAAAAGAAGAGATGGAAATAGAATTTACAAGAAGAAAAGCATTCTTGAGTGAAAGATTAGAGTTAGAAGTAACTCAAAATATTGAACGTATGGAAAGACGCGTGGAAATGGATCTCAGAGAATCTATGGAATCTCAGGTACATAGAATGGTAGAAACACATAGATTAGATCAAGAAATTCAGATGAGAGAAAAACTTTCTAAACTGCGCCGGGCAAGAGAATTAGAATTAGGAAAACAAATAAATAATGAACAATCTTCTTTAGAAAAAGAGATGATCTCTGATGTTGATATTAGGATAAAAGAATTAGAAGAAGAAGCAGAACGAACAGCTTTAGCAGAATTAGACCGCAGATTTCGTTCTGAAAGAGAAACTATGAACATTACTTTGGCCTTACGTAAACAAGAGCTAGCATTAGAGAAAGAAGTAGAAATGGAACAACGAGTATCATTATTTTTGAAAGAAAGAGAACTAGAACTGATGACTAAATTAGAAGAACAGTTATCTAAACGTAGTGAAATATCTAAAATAGAAATAAACGAAGTAATTAAATCATTGGAATCTGAAATTAAGGCTAAATTAGAATCGATATTAATAGATACAAGACAGAGTATATTAGAAACTCATTCTTCAGAAGATTAACCATTGATTACTCTTTTAATCCTATTATCTACTTCTTTGGCCAAAGACCAATACGCCTTACTTCCCTGATTAGAGTTAGTTGGTTTTTTAGTTATTACAATCGGCGCACCCTCAAGTGGAGATTCAGCTATAGATATTGAACGCTGAATTTGTGTTTTGAACACCCTGTCTCCAAAATGCTTGCGCGCCTGCTCCGCAACAGTCTCACATAACCTACTTCTTGTTTGTACCATTGTAAGTAAGATCCCAAATAATTTAAGATTAGGATTTACTGCTTTTTGTACATCTCTGACAGAATTCATTAATTGACTCATGCCTTCTAATGCATAAAACTCAGCTTGAATTGGAATCAAGACCCATTCTGATGCCGATAATGCATTAATCGTTAATAGTCCGAGCGAAGCAGGAGTGTCAATTATAATCAAATCAAAATCATCTTTAATTTTACTGATTGCAATTTTTAATCTATTTTCTCTTCCTATTCTAGTTGCCAAGTCTATTTCTATACCTGATAAATCTAGATCAGCAGGAAGTAACCATATGTTATTCACTTCAATATTTTTTGGAGGCCCTCTACTTTTTCCTGGGTTGTGACTTTTCCAAGCAATTTTCATTGCTTTAGTAATTTTTACAGGCCCAATTAGATAGTCTGTGAAATCTATGCCCGATCCTTCTATTTCACCTTCAAATAATTCATTCATAGTCAGTCCTATTTTTTTTTTATTCAATCCGAATGTAGTTGCAACATTGCCTTTAGGATCTAAATCTATCAGTAACACTTTCCTTGGATTGATTCCTAACTCACTGCTTCCGTTGGATAGAGATACAGCTAGATTAACCGCTGTTGTAGTTTTAGCACACCCGCCTTTATGATTTACACAGGAAATGATGACAGTCACAACAATCCTATGAGGAGTAGGTTAATTGTATTGTCTAATTATTGTATTACTGGGACTACAACTTCGCCTAGAATTTTCCTCATTACATGTTGTCCAGTAACACCTCTTATCTTTGATTCAGGTTTAAGCACGATTCTATGGCTAACAACTTGAAGTGCAATATTTTTTATATCATCTGGGATGACATAATCTCGCCCATCAATTGCTGCTGAAGCTCTACAAGATTTGAATAAAGATTGACTAGCACGAGGTGAAGCACCAGTAATTATCCTATGGTCTTCCCTAGTCCTCCACACCAATTCAACAATATATGACATTATAGCAGGATCAACATGTACTGTTTCTAATGCCTTTTGCATAGCTACTACTTTATTTGGAGAAGTAATTTTTTCTGTTTCATGATCATCTTTACCACGTAATTTTCTTCTTTGAAGTATTGCCTTTTCTTCTTGACGATTTGGATATCCCATACTCATTTTCATCAAGAAACGATCCATTTGTGCTTCTGGTAGTGGATAGGTACCTTCTTGTTCAATTGGATTTTGAGTAGCCATAGTGACGAAAGGAGCGGGTAATTTATGTGTAATACCTTCAATTGTAACTTGTTTTTCTTCCATTGCTTCTAGAAGTGCCGCTTGTGTTTTTGGTGGCGCACGGTTTATTTCATCCGCTAGGAGAATATTTGTGAAAAGTGGACCAGGTCTTAGTTTGAATTCACCAGCTTGTTGATCATACATATATGTCCCCATAATGTCTGCAGGCAGTAAATCAGGGGTAAATTGTACTCTTTTAAATTTACATCCTAAGGCTGTGGCAAATGTATTTGCCATCAAAGTCTTGGCAGTACCTGGTACATCTTCTATCAATATATTTCCATTTGAAAGAATACCAACAGCAATTCTACGTAGATTTTCCTGTTTTCCGATAATAACTTTAGAAACTTCATTCATTAATGAGTTAGATATCTGTGAAACTGTATTTATTAGTTCCCTGGATTTAGGATTGCTACCATTGCCCATACTCACTGCCACATCACCAATAGAATAACCCGTCTTCAGTCACTACTTGAGTCTTGGGTGTTTATGAACTTCCGTTTCATCATCATTCATCTTCCCCAAAAATGATTATCTTTACGATGAATAAGCATTAACTCTTCTAAAATCTCTCTTTCAGTAGATGTTAAATCCATTTTTTTAAGCTTTCTTGCATGAGATTCCGGGACATCAACCAACAACTCATCTCCTTCTTCTATTTGCCTTCCTATCGTCACACCATCTATTGAAACTGCAACTTCAGATCCTTGTTCAGATTCTTTCATACTATCCTGACCAGATCTTATCGATTTTATTCTTCCAATCCGTTTACCATCCTTCAATAGTCTTTGTCCAACGTGTATTTTTCCACCAAGAACTCTAATGCCAACAACTGCGGGTTTAGACGCTCTAAATGTATGTTCGGGCAACAATCTTATCCTTCCAGGATAGACTACATCCTCTCTATTTTCTTCTTCTATCTCTTTTTTCCTAATATCTACCCAATCTTCATATTCTTCCAAAATTCTATATATTATTTCCGAATTGATATATTTAATATTATTTTCAGATTTATCTATTTCATTTTGCGCATCAACTAGTATGTCTGTACTGAATGCCATTACTATCCTATGCAAAGGATTCTGAGCAGTTTCTATACTTCGAACATCTTTTCTACTAACTCTTCCTATACTTGCCGCTCGAATCGGAACTCCAATATTTTCCAATTCCTTTGCTAATGCCTCTAATCCTCCAACTGTGTCAGATTTTATACAAACACCATCTTCACTCAATTCAATTGACAACTCGGATTCTTTATTGGCAGTTTCAATTGCAACCATTTTCTCTTCTTTGTTACTAACAACTCTCAGTGTAGTACCTGCTAGTATTCCTTCTAAGTTTACTGCACTAATTTTTACACCAGCAGCGGCATTGACAATATCCGTATCATCCCACCTATTTCCCGCATCTCGCATCTCACTCATTCCACGAGGGCTAAACATTCCTTTGACACGTGTTGATATTCCGCCTTCATTTGTGACCAATACTATCTCATCACCCTTTTTTATTGATCCACGATGTAAAATAATATCCAATGTTTTCCCCAAACCTCTTTCTTCTTTGACTTCTAGAACAGTTCCTTCGCCTAATCCCTCAATATCTGATAATTTTTCCGATAAATAGCGTTCCGCTAATCCTATAACTACTGCCAATAAATCTTGAATACCTTCTCCTTCTCTGGCTGAAATTGGTACAAGAGCAATTTCTTTTGTAAAATCCTTAACTTTATCATATCGTTCTATATTAAAATCATATTCAGCTAATTGACCTACTAATTTCCAATATTTTTCATTAAAAATTCCTATTACATCCTTTGTTTGATCTCTCATTGAAAATGCCATGGCCCTGTTTCTTTCGGTATGCCATCCATGTAACCTGTCAACCTTATTTGCTGCTAATACAAAAGGAGTCTTAGATTCCTTCAGAATACGCAAAGATTCTATTGTTTGTGGTTTACATCCTTCGGAAATATCAACTATTAGTATTGCTATATCAGCCAATGCTCCTCCCCGAGAACGTAATGTGGAGAATGACTGATGACCCGGAGTATCTATGAATAATAATCCAGGAGAGTCAAAGGATTTCCCTCCTAGTAATGGGCCGCATAAATCATTAAGTATTTTTGCTGGAACTTCAGTAGCGCCTATATGCTGTGTTATTCCACCCGCTTCTCTATCCATGACAGAAGATCTTGATTTATTTCCCAATGATCTAACATGATCTAACAACGAAGTCTTACCATGGTCTACATGACCTAATATCGCGATGATTGGCTGCCTAGTCTTTTCCACTCAATCACCTTCATAATTCCCACTCATTGAAGTTTTATTCATATATTTGAGATTCAGCATCTCTTTGCCATTCTAAAAGGCCATCTGGAAACCATAATTCTAATTCGAATTTAGCAGTTTCTTCACTATCAGAGCCATGAATTATGTTGTGCCCAATATCCATAGCCAAATCGCCACGTATTGTCCCTGGTGCAGCTTCTCTTCCATTGGTCGGGCCAATGATATTTCTTGCTACGCTAATTGCTTCAACCCCTCTCCAAGCCATGGCAACAACAGGGCCAGATGTGATAAAGTCAATCAATCCAGAATAAAATGGACGATTTTTATGTACTGCATAATGGGCTTCTGCGATTTTATTAGAAGGAATAACCTGTCTCAGACCCACCAATCTTAATCCTTTATTCTCAAAACGAGTAACTATTTCTCCCACTAAACCTCTCTGAACCCCATCAGGTTTTATCATAATATAAGTAGTCTGCATGCCTTCCATATTTAGCCCGACAAACCTCCCCTATTTCAACGCAAAGCACAACTTGATACTTCTAATGCCCATGAAGCCGAATTATTGATTTATTATCACTCTCTCGTCAGGGTCATGCGAAGAATAGCAATTCTGCTTGCTACTGTAATGTTAACATCTGGATGTCTATCAAATGTGGGAGATACTATAAATCCTGAAAAAGAAATTTTTCAAGATACCATATTCATAGATGAAGATGAACACATGAAATTAACTTGGACTACAGATAGTGTTAGAACAATCCGTATTAATTTGGATTTATTAGAAGGCCCTAATATCGATCTTTACACGATGAGTGAAACAAATTATGAATCTTACAAAAATTGTGAAGCATTCAATTACATTGTACAGCTCAGTGATCCAGATACTTCTGGCGTAAATATTGAGGTCAATACAGATGCTGGTACGTATGTAACGGTGATTGATAATACTGATTGTGGAGAAGCTCAACCTCCAGACCAATCAAGTACCATTCCGCCATCAAGTGATGAGAATGATAGGGCTAGAGTTGAATACAAAATTACTGCCCAGTAAAATAAAAATATATTATTAATGGAAAAATAATTACTTAAAAATTTAAGATTAAATTATTTAATTCCACCTTTTTCATAGCGCTGTGTCCATTTCATTTTTCTTGGATTACGTTTTAGTTTAAGTGAATTTTTTCTCGCTTTACTATCTTTGAACCACATTACTGAACCGTCTCTTCTGACAAACATCATCCCAGTACCGGGTTCTATCTCTTCATGACTGAAGCTACAAATTCTTCTTTCCGGCACTAAAACACCTACCTAGTTCCTAAGCGACGAGCTTCTCTTCCAGTATCTCTGAGCATTAATATATCTCCTACTCTTATTGGTCCAACTACATTTCTAGCGATTATCCTTCCGATATCTCTTGGATTATTTGAGTCATTGACTCTAACTTTCACTTGCGTTGCTTCGCCAGTCATTCCAGTTCTTCCAACAATTTCAACAACTTCTGCAGGCCATGCTTCTTTTGCCATAACTCATCTCTCCTGATTATAATTTAGTTCGATAATGTTTCAAAGTGACCTTTTATTTCATCAAACCTATCTTTTGCATCTTTTTCCATAGTCATTATTGCTACTGCAGCAGTTTTTGTTCCTGCACTCATGCCAGCAGCTTCAGCGAGGTATGTTTGGTCTGCTACGTAGATGTAAGGTATCTCTTTTTCTTTGCAAATCATCGGTATATGAGCCAATAATTCACCTGGGCTGACATTTTCTGCCATCACAATCATTAGAGCAGTACCTCTTTCTGCGGCTTTGGTTACTTCATTGGCACCCTTTTTCAATCTTCCTCGCTCATTTTTACCAATGGACTTAACCATTTCGTAGACGGACTCTTGTATGTCTTGTGGGGTTTCAAAAGATATATGTACACTCATTAGATAATCTCCTCATGTAGGTAAGTCCGCGCACGACATGGCTGATATAAACGCAACGCATTGAAAATAATATATTTAAATTATCTCTAATAGTTGTTTTACACCTCTAGAAAGTGCTGAAGCGCAAGAAACTACTCCTCTAGGGTTGGACAAGGAATCAGTGCTGTACACTCCATCTACATGATTAGCCAGCTTAGAAATAGCACCTCCTGTGAACAATCCATGTGTACATGCCGCATGTACCTCCAAAGCACCCTGACGTCGCAAAGCATCACTTGCTCTGCATATAGTCCCTCCAGTACTGATCATATCATCAACGATTGCAACAATTTTATCTGAAACATCTAAATCTTTTGGGGTATGCTCGATAGTATGTGCATCTATCCTCTTTTTCTCTAAGTATGAAAATTCACATCCTATTAGTTTAGCAACTTTTGATGCTCTATCTATTGCTCCTTTATCTGGACTTAGTATGAAATCAGGAGAAACTTCTTTTTCTAACTTTTCAGCAATTTCTTTCATTGAACTTACAAAAATAATTGGAAAATCCAAATTATCCATAACTTTCTTTTCATGAAGATCTAGTATTACCATCCCATCACAATAATTTGAAACAATATCAGCAATCACTTCTGCAGAAATCACTTCACCTTTTGAAAATCTCTTATCCTGTCTTGAATATCCGTAATAAGGTATTGCAAGTATTATTCCCTTTCCTACATCAGATATTTTCTGTGGCTCTTCTCCCTTCATATTGGATAAATCTCCCTTCCGAACATCCTCAATCGCCTTTAACAAAAAAATTGTCTTCAAGATACTTGAATCAGGAAAAGTGTTAGAAACTAATATTACAGGCTCAGATCTAATTTTGTTTATTTCTTCACTGGGGACTCTTACATACCCCTCACCATCAGGAAATCTTCTATCTTCTAATCTCACATAATCCATTTGTAAGATTTTTGCTAGTGAATCAGCAACATTTTGCCCGCTCGAGCCACTAACTACTGGCATATTATTTATCTCGAAGAGTAAGTTGTTCATGATTATGCCGATTGACATAAATATATTTTTGGTGGACATGACAAGATTTGAACTTGCGACCTCCCGGTTATCAGCCGGGTGCTCCAGCCAGACTAAGCTACACGTCCTTGTGTAACCTCGCGAGATGAGTATTGTTTTTGAACACTACTCTAATTTCTTACTCATCATCGAAAGACACATCATTACTATTTAATTTTAAATAACTGGGTAAAGTTGTCAGTCTTTTGGCAGAACATTTTAGTATTATTTCATCTAATCTTGCAGTTGTCCTAGATAATTGTCCTACGGGGACAATGATTGTTTCTGGTAGATTATATTTAGTTTTCATTCTAAAATGTGGCCTAATCACTAATCCTTTGTATGTACGTTTAAGTTTAACCAAGCCAATGACATTTCCTATGTCTGCTCCATCATTATCTAGTACTGCTCTATCACGTAATTCATCAGGCGCATACAATTTTTCATCAATTCTTATTGTATTCCTCCATCTTCTTTGTAATTCTCTCATTGATTTTGATAATTTTACTCCTCCATCAGAGCGTATGCTATGTACCAATTCCTTTGAAAGGGGTGCATATTCTGCTGGCTTTCTCATATATTCATTGGCAATATTATCAACAACTTGCAACCTCATCGATTTAACATAATCGTCACTTGGGTGAAATCTCTCTCCGGTGATGATCCCCACCAATTTGTCACCAACATATACTTCTCTTTGTATCAATTCTTGTATTCTATATTCTTCATTCATTTTATTTCCTCTGAAAGGTGTTTGTGCATCCCCGGCATCTTCCTCATGCGGGCCAAGGTAAGAGCGGCATTTATATATATTCCATAATTTGTATTGATAATTCAATATAATTATTTATTATTATTATAATTTTCCAATTGAAAAATTAATTTTACTTTAATTATTTGAGTGATTATCAGAATTTAATATTTCTAGAATGAAAATTTTTTGATAAGAGACTATTTTCAGAATAGATTGATGAACATCACTGCGTCTCGATGGGTTGATGACATCGGTTCTCGCCCAACTTCAGGAGATTAGGAACAAATCAGGAAACCCCCAAACTATCGGTTTAAGTGATTCCTTAATATCAAAATTTAGCATCATAGATCCCCTTTTGTGCCTCGCTGTAGACGAAGCAGTTTCTAACCAAAATAAGTTAGTAAATGATTTTGGTAAGCAAATTTTAAAAATGGATGAAGTAAATCTAATTACATTATTACAAAATGATTATGTTAATTTTTACTCTAAAGACACTATCAATCCGTACGTTGCAATTTCTGCAAGAGGTCCCTGGATAATTACATCTCACGGAGCAGTTTTACATGACAATGGAGGTTATGGTATGCTTGGTATGGGACATGGTCCAATGACAGTAATATCTGCTATGAAGGAAAATTGGGTTATGGCAAATGTGATGACTCCTTCATTCAGTCATAAAAGGTTATCAGATAGTCTAAGAAAAGAAGTTGGATACAAAAGAGGTAATTGCCCTTTTGAAAAATTTGTTTGTCTGAATAGTGGTTCTGAATCAGTAACAATCTCTCTTAGAATATCTGATGTAAATTCTTACAATATGACTTCCCCTGGAGGCCGCCATGAAGGTAAAAATACAAAATTATTAGCATTAACTCAAGGGTTTCATGGACGTACTGACCGCCCCGCCCAAATCTCAGACTCATGTAAGGAAAAATATGATTCCAAACTTGCTAGCTTTAGAGATAGAGACAATCTAATACTCGTTGATCCAAATGATATAAAAGGACTCCAAGATGCCTTTAATAAGGCAAGTAAAGATGGTTACTTTATAGAACTGATGGCCATTGAACCCGTAATGGGAGAAGGAAATCCTGGATTATGTGTAACTAGGGAATTTTATGATGAGGCACGCAGACTATGCGATGAAAATAGTACTTTATTATTGGTAGATTCAATACAGGCTGGCCTAAGAGGGCAGGGTTGCCTGAGCATTGTTGATTATGCAGGATTTGAGAATTGCGCACCACCAGATATGGAAACTTGGTCAAAAGCTCTTAATGCAGGACAATATCCGTTATCCGTTGTTGGTTTAAGTGAAAAAGCTTCTAATTTGTACTCTGTGGGTATATATGGCAATACTATGACCACGAATCCTAGAGCTTTAGAAACTGCTGTTGCGGTATTGGATAATATCACTCCACAATTAAGAACCAATATTGTTGATAGAGGAATTGAATTTTTAGAGAAATTAAATTTACTTTCAGATGAATTACCAGGTTTCATTACCAAGATACAAGGTACTGGTTTGCTATTAAGTGCTGAATTAGATCCAAACCGATTTACAGTAGTTGGTCCTGGTTTGGTTGAGGAATGGTGCCGAAAGCATGGTTTAGGAATAATTCATGGAGGGCATAATGCAATTCGATTTACACCCCATTTTGGTTTAACTTCACAAGAAATAGACTTAATAATATCAATTATAAAAGATGCTTTAATTCATTTTTCTAATTTGGATATCATTGAGCCTATGTTAGCCTAAGTGGTAAAATGTCCATAGAAGTTATCATAAATGGCGATAAAGATTTTTTCTATGTTTCATTAAAAGATAGACTTACAAGAGCAGGTATTTCAATTGTTGATACTCCATCAGAGAAAACAATAAAAATTGGAATAGATATTGATGATGATTCAGATATTATGATAGTTCCCGGATTGACTACTAATACTAGATCAAAGATTATAATTTCAATACACGATTTATTGATACCTAGTGGCAAAAATAAATGGGGATCAAATATGATATATGAGTGGTTAGAGCATATTAAAAATAATAAAAAACCAAAACTCGATCCCGAAAAAGCCTATTATTGGGTCAATATAAAAGATGCAGTTGAAGCAATAGTTACATTATTATTATCTGATGTTTTCAGCGATATAAATGGACATTTACATCTTTGCGGGAGACGTGCGTGGTTCAATGACTTAGTTTTTGAAGAGTTAGAGATGTTATGGCTAAGATATACTAACTCTGTCAATTATAGTCACACTATAGAATCATTATCTAGGATACCTAATCCAGTAAAAGAAAACAGAAAAAACAATAGAATAAGGCCAAATTTAAGCTTTTTGAATGATGAAATGTTAAGGGCGGGAGGAGATGGCTGGCATCCCCCCACGCCTTTGCGTATAGGGCTCATGGAGTTGCTTGCACAAAATCTTTGAACCCATTCTGAACTATTTTTTAATTAAGAAATAATTAACGTGTGTTCTTGTCGCCTTGTACTTGCAGGCGTACTGCTTGCGCAGATCCTTTTACGGCTTGCATAGCCTTTCTTACACGTGTTCCTGCAGCGGAGTTTCCGCCATCATGCTTTCCAGCATCAGTCATTACTGCAGTCAATTCATCAATCATTCCTTGTACCATATCGCTAACGGACATAACCCACCGCAGCATAGTTGCATTATTAGCCATTACTGTTGGGTTGTAATCTAATTTTCAACATTAATTGAACAAATCAGCACCTAAAATTGGTAATATCAAACTAGCATCTCCTTCGATAACTACCTGTGGTGCTTCCGGCCTTATTTTGCCCCAAGAAATAGCCTCTCTCAATCTCGCTCCAGATAGGGAACCATCATATTCAGGTGCTGTAGTAATTCCTACAGCTGAATCTAAACCACCTCTGTATTGATTCCACCAAATGACATGATGTTTGGAGATTCCTCCACCAACCATTAGTGCATGACTTTCTTTTGCAGTCCAAGTCAAATCCGAAAGAACTTGTTCATCAGCTAAAAAATCTATCATAAAATCAGGATTTTTTTGTCTATGCATAAATAATTGCGCTCCTATTGCCCCATCCGATAATCCAGGTATGACTATAGGAATCTTGTTAATTGCAGCCCAATACAACAATGATTTTTGATCATTCATTCTCTTGCCTATTTCCCAACATAGCTCAACAGAACCAAACCCTAACCATGGGTTATCTGCATTTTTTTCCTTCCGTTCTTGTCCTATTTCATCTAACCACGGAATTAATACATTTTCTAGGATTTCTCCATAACATTCATTTGGAATAATGACATTACCTAATCTGTTTAATCCTTCATCACCTAATGCAACATCGTCTAAATTAAAATCACCATGGAAATAATTTTCATATGTTCTTGCAATATCATGATCTAAAGTTCCACAGGTTGTAACTATCACATTAAATTTCTTATTTTTTATGGCTTCTAAGAAAAATCCTCTAGTTCCTGTGGCGCACAAACAAGCAGGGAATGATAACCAGTTTAATACACTCTTATCATTTAATCTTGACATAGAATTTCTTAATATATCCCTCCCTCTCGCTAATTTACTAGCTGTAAATCCCCCAGCATCTTTCATTTGATCAATCAGCGACCTGACATCATTAATTTTCTTAAAGTCATAATCCTTGACTGGGACATCAAAATCATCCTTAGTATATTTGGGCACAAATAGGCCCACCCGACATCTCAACTTCAATCCGTCGCATTTTCAATTTGATAAATTCTATCTCTTATTGATGCAGCTCTTTCAAAATCCAATCTTTCTGCAGCTTGCAGCATTTCTTTTTTCAATTTCGTAATTAAGATATCTTCCACAATTCCTGACTCATCAATATCTGAATTATCATTCACTAAATATTCAGGTTGTGAAATATTATCAAGAACTGAATCCGAAGAATTCCATGACCCTGCACCCAGATTATATTTGTTGGTTATTTTGTCCACACCTTTCTTTCTAGTTGTTTTCTTGACTAATCTCTTTCCTCCTTTTTCTCCCTTTCCTGCTAATCCAGACATTAAGTCTTCTACCTCTACTCCCATGGTTGGCACGGTCTTTGCGATTGTTTGTGGAATTATATTATTCTCTTCATTGTATTTAATTTGCCTATTTCTTCTAGAAATAGTTTGATTTATCGCAGCTTTCATCGATGGCGAAATAGTATCTGCATAGAGAATTACAAAACCATTTTCATTCCTAGATGCCCTCCCAATAGTTTGTAGAAGAGATCTCTCATTTCTTAGGAAACCCTGTTTGTCTGCATCAAAAATAGCGACTAGTGACACTTCTGGTATATCTAAACCTTCTCTTAGTAAATTAATTCCTACAATTACATCAATGTGTCCAATTCTCAATGCTTTAATTATCTCGGTTCTTTCTAAAGTATCTATTTCACTATGTAGATAATGTGCTTTTATGCCCATTTTCTGTAAGTACTCCGAAACTTCTTCAGCAAATTTTATTGTTAAAACTGTTACTAAAACTCGCTCATTCGCAGTAATTCTATCACTAATTAAACTCAATAAGTCCTGCACTTGTCCTTCAGTAGGCCTAACTTCTATTTTTGGGTCTAACAATCCTGTAGGCCTTATTTCCATTTTAGCTATTTCATCGACCTCTTTCAATATTTCTTCCATTGTTTGTTTTAGCTTAGGTTTTTTCAAATCTGCATTACCTCCGCCTCCATTACTCCTTACATGTAGTAATCCATCCGGTACTGTTTGTTTATTTATTTCTGCTAAATGCCTTAATTCTCTTTCACCTGGTGTAGCACTCACATAGAGCATTTTTGGAATTAATTCTTGAAATTCTTCAATCTTAAGTGGCCTATTGTCAAAGGCAGACGGTAGTCTAAAGCCATGATCAATAAGATTTTTCTTTCTTGAAAAATCACCTCCAAACATACCTCCAACTTGTGGTAATGTAACATGTGATTCATCCATGATTACTAGATAATTTTCTGCCCCCCCGTGAAATTTTTCAGCATTTTTTGCAAAGAAATCTAAGAGACAATATGCTCTTTGGCCGGATTTTCTACCATCAAAGTGGAGTGAATAATTTTCAACTCCTTTACATGAACCGGTCTCTGTTAACATCTCCAAATCAAACAATGTACGTTGCTCAATACGGTGACTCTCTAATTCCATGTCTTTAGAATCAAAATATTTTTTCCTATTTTCCATTTCTTCTTCAATATCTTTCAATGCGTCTGTAAATTTTTCTTCATCTGTCATGTAGAATTCTCTAGGATGAATCCATGCTTCTTCGATTTCATCCAATTTTTCCCATGATACCGATTCACAAACTTGTATGCTCTCTATTCCTTCCCAATTGAATTTAATACGCAATGGATCATCTCTACTGGGCATCCAAATATCTAGTATTTCACCGCGTAACCTTATATCTCCTCTTGTAATCTCACTTTTTACTCTACGATATTGTAAATTCACTAATTCATGTACTATTTCTCTTGGATTACATATTTGGTCAACATGTATTCTTACATGATTTTGTTCAAACACCTCTGGAGGATTTAAACCATAAATTATTGATACTGATCCAACTGCAATTATATCCGGTCTAGAAACAAGTGATGCTACCGTGGAAAATCTTTCTTGCTCAATTCTTTCATTCATCTGTAATTCCTTATCTATAAATAAATCTCTACCTGGTATATATGCCTCAGGTTGATAATAATCATAATAACTTACAAAATATTCAACAGCATTTTTAGGAAATAAATCAGACATCTCTTGCCACAATTGTCTGGCTAATGTTTTATTATGTGACAGAATAAGAGTAGGTATTTGTAATCTTTCAATGATATTTGCCATTGCAAATGTCTTTCCGGAACCTGTAACTCCTACCAAAATACATCTATCTTTTCCGGAGTCTATTTGTTCGACTAACATGTCAATGGCCTGTTGTTGGTCTCCAGCCGTGCTATATTCTGAATCAATAATGAACATATTACACATCACTACTCCATTTTTCCACTGTTGAAGGATCAGTTATCATTATCGCAGCCAATAGGGCCCATCCGGTTAGCATCGAAACTCGAAACAGGGTCGTTTGGAAGTCAGGCAATCTGTCTTTGTACACGATAACTCCAATATTAAGAACACACATTACACCTGCTGCAATCAGAAACCAGATATCATTTGCTGGGTTCGAGATAGCGAAGCATGCAAACCAGAGAAGCGTAAGTTGTATCGATGTTCTGGTAGTTACCTCATCACCAAATCTGGAAGGAAATGAGTGAATTTCGTTTTTGATATCGCTTTCTATATCCATCCTAGCGTAGTTTATGTCAAAGACAGCTATCCATAAAGCTACACCCAATGAGATAAAGAAGACTTCTGGGTACCATAAGAATTCTCCATATCCATTGCCGTATACGTCTTGACCCCCAATAATCGCTCTCCATCCATACAAGTCAGCGCTAACAGCAACCCAAGCACCTGCTGGAGCAAGCCCTAGGCAAAGCCCCAGCCAGAAGTGACAGAGCCATGTATAACGCTTAGTAAATGGGTATATTAGGAATAGAAGAACAGGTAACCAAGCCATCTTTAAGGCGACTTCATTAAGCTGCCAGGCCCCTAAAAGAAGCATCCCAAGAAAGATTATTGAGAGACACCATGCAGTCTTAATCGTCATGATTCCAGAGGCCAGATGACGACTCTCAGTACGAGGATTAGACGCATCTATTTCCCTGTCAATTATTCTATTTAATGACATTGCTAATCCCCTCGCTCCGACCGCTGCAATTAGAATCCAGACAATATCAACCCCAAATCTATCCGATGAAAGCTCAGTCCAGAACTGATTGTGAGCTAGGACGTAACCAATGAGAACAAATGGTAATGAAAATAAAGTATGTTCAATTTTTATAAATTCAAGTATTTCTTTAAATCCCATCAATATCCCATTTCCTTCATGATACTCTCAACATTTTCAATTGTTTCTGAATTATGAAGTGTTACTGCTGGCCATCTTCTGACAGGAATGTTCCCTTTTTTAGAGGGTATAGGGGCAGTAGCATCCCATGCTAAACGTTTTTTCTCATCGTCAAAGTGCATATCTCTTGATACATCAAATCTACAAAATAATTGCCATAATAATTTTCTTTTCCAATTTTTAGCTTTCAAATCTATATCATCATCAGTTATGAATAGCCATTTTAGATTGTTTGATCCTTCTAGACTCCAAATATCTTTACAAATTTTTGAAATTTTTTCTCTCTGTTGCCAAGCTAATTCCTCATTTTCTTCCTCCATACTTTTTTCTGGTTTCGGGCCGCCTTCGATATTGGTTGTTACAACCATCATACTCGGCCTTAACATTCTTGATTCAGTTACTCCTTCAACTGCCGAGGAAGATATCTCAATGGACTTAGATATATCCTCCTTAGTCTTTTGATTTGTTATGTCTTCACAACTTGTAGCATCTATAATTAATTTAGTATGTATGTTCTCTTCAGGAGAAGCATGTTCTAATGCGTCAGCCACCATCCCCTCTAGAAATACCAAATCGTTGGGAATATTCACATTATTTTCTAGAACGTCCAGCAAACACTCCAGATCTTTAACAGGATGTTCTGCATCAACACAAATTATCACTTTTAAAAACATCATTTGACCTGCGCCCAATAGCCCTAAAGCAGTTTTTCTTGCTTGTCTGGGGTAACGTTGTTTAGAAGAAACAATAGCAAGATTATGGAAACCAGTTTCTAGAGGTAAAAATAAATCTATTACATCTCTATGTTGAAATTGAAGTACCGGTCTGAAGGCATCGCCTATTGCTTCACCCAGATATCCATCTTCCATTGGAGGAACTCCAACAATAGTCATGGGGATGATGGGATCTTTTTTATGAGTAATTTTTGTAATGTGCATTACTGGGTATTGATCAGATAATGAATAATGGCCAAAATGGTCTCCAAAAGGACCTTCTAGTTTAGTTTCTCCAGGTATCATATACCCTTCAATCACAAGATCACATTCTGAAGGAACCCATAAGTCATTAGTCTTACATTTAACAATTTTCAGTCTCTTTTTACCTAATAATCCAGCAAATTCATATTCTGATAAATTATCAGGCAAAGGTGAAATTGCACTGAACATAACTTCGGGAGGTCCTCCTAGACAAATTGCAACAGGCATCCTCCCTCCAGATTCTTCAGCGTGATCTGCTCCATGTTTGTGTGCCTGCCAATGTAAGCCAACTTCTTTTGGTCCAAATACCTGACTTCTATACATTCCCATATTGTGAATTCCGGTTTTTGGATCCTTTGTAACTACCAATGGTAATGTGATAAATGGCCCCCCGTCCAACGGCCAGGTTGTGGGAATTGGTAATTTCATCATATCTGGATTTTCTATTACCACTTGCTGACAAACTCCTCTTTTAATTTTTCTAGGAGCCATAGACATTCCTTCCAAGGCTAAATTTATTCCTTTCCATGGTGCTTTTAGTATTGCACCAATATCTGGTTTCATTAGTGCTACCATCCTATCACCAATTTCTCTTGGTTTAATGACTCCTAATGCCATATTTGTTCTTTCTCTAGTGCCATACAAATTCATTGCAAGTGGGAATTTACTGATAGTTCCATCCTCAAGTCTCGGTTGATCAAATATTACCGCAGGCCCTTCTCTTTTTACCAAATAATCTGCTATACAACCTGCTTCAAACCTTAGGTCAATTGGGCTGCTTATTCTGATAAGCTCTCCTTTCTCCTCCAATCCGCGAACATACTCAGTCAAATTCCCCCACTTCATACACATCCGTATATCTCTAAGAATGATGAAGGTTCGCTTTTCACCATGACTTTTGACCGAGAGATTCTTTGATACTAACCTGCTCGCAGGACCATGGCGGACAACAGTACGATGTACGATGTCTTAGTAATTGGTGCTGGACCAGGTGGAGGAAATGCTGCTTTGCATAGTGCTAGAGCCGGCCTTTCTACAATCTTATTAGAAGATCATGACGAGATAGGAACTCCTGTTCATTGTGGAGAGTGTATATCTGACGTAGCTTGTGCTAATTTAGAGTTAGAACTACCTCCTAATGTGATAAGTAAACGAGTACATGGTATTCGTGTAATCTTTCCAGATGGCACTCAGAAGAAACTAACTGAGGAAGGATATGTATTGGAAAAGCACTTATTTGAACGCTGGATTTGTGATGAAGCAGTTTCAAAAGGAGCAGAATTATGCCTTGGCCATAAAGTAAGTTCTATGGAAAAAATGTATGATGGTGAAAAATTTATTGGATGGAGATGCAATGGTAAAGGTGACAAATTTCCCATTGAGGCGAAAATAGTTATTGATGCATCCGGAGTTGCTGGTGTATCTTCGAAAATATTGGAATTAAATCCTCGTCCACATGTCATTGCAGGTATGCAGTATGAGATGCTAGAAGTTCCGACTGACGACTATCTTGATTTTTATATTTGGCCAAAATATGTTGAAAAGGGATATGTTTGGATGATTCCAAAAAGTGATGGAAGGGCTAATGTCGGTTTAGTAACTGAAAACAAATCTCAAACAAAGAAAGCACTTGATGATTTTATCAAAGACACACACTTCAATGATTTAGAACAAGTTTCCCCTTCTTGGAAAACAAAAGGAAACCCTGCTTTCGGAGGTACAATACCAATTTCTGGACCACATGAAAAAACTCATGCAGATGGCCTAATGTTGATTGGCGATGCGGCTGGATTCACCTCACCTCTCTTCGAAGGAGGATCTCATCTTGCGCTAAAATCTGCGGTTTTTGCTGCACAAACAGCTGCTAAAGCAATCACATCCGGAAACCTGAATGCAGATTCTTTGGCTGAATACACAAACTTATGGAAAAAAGAATTTCCTCCATATAACAAGATATTAAGCGGAAAATCAGCGTTATTCAATCTATCAGATTCTGATATGTCGCTAATGGCTCAGTGTTTTCCAGATGAAATGAGTAATATGGGACCACATGGAAAAATATTGGTCTGTTTGAAAATATTGTTTCGTAGGCCAAAACTATATCTTAAACGGATAATCCCTGCAATGCTATCATTCGGTTACTCCCGAGCTAAGTATTATGGCTGGTGATTCAATCCTTCCTCTTTTAGGTCAAATTTCTATTTTTTTAGCAGCAGCTCTCTCTACGTATAATATTTTTAATACAAAAAAAAATACATTGATACAAACTAATGTAGTATTTTTATTTCAAATATTGCCCTTTTTCCTATTAATTTATGCATTCTTATTCGATATCAAATCTTTAAGGTTGGTTTCTGAATATGGAGGGAATAATCTACCTATCTTTTATCGTATATCAGCCGCATGGGGAGGGCGCGCTGGGCCACTATTACTATGGGTATTTTTGATGTCATTAGTCACATGGTTGATTTCAATATTTCATAAATATGATAATCTGCTATTGCGTATTTTACATTCTTGGATTTTATATTTATTATTAATTTCCTGGCTACTAAAACCATTTTCTCCATACCAAGGGATAGACGGTGAATTAAATCCATTATTACAAACAAATCTTATGGTTATACACCCGCCAATAGTTTTTGGATATTATTCATTGTGTATAGCAGTTGCTAGTATTGCCTTATCTGGAATAATTCAGAAACTTCCCAATGAAACCATCCATTCAAATTTAATTCCATGGGCGCGTATTGGATTTTTTGTGGGTACTTTAGGCATAGGTCTCGGAGGGTTATGGGCTTACACAGTTCTTGACTGGGGAGGATATTGGGCATGGGATCCAGTAGAAACTGGTTCTCTACTTCCTTGGTTAACACTATTGCTTATTATTCATACAAGAGCAAAACATAAATCTTCAGACCGCATGTCAACTTTACCTGCATTAGCATTAATCACGGGAATACTCACGCTACACGCCACATTGGTCACACGTGCTAACGGAGTTTGGGCCTCTGTGCATGCATTTGTTGGAAATGAAGAATCAACACTTTCTCAAGATCCCTACCTAAGAATAATAAATATCTCGGACTTTAGTCCAATTGGTCTAGAAATATTGGCTTATCTTATAGCTTTAATATTTTTAGGCATGTTCACTATCTTTCATCTTTACAGAGAACAGAAAAATACTCTAACTTCTGAAAATGAAACTTCATTCTTTCAAGACAACACTTTCCTTTCTTGGGCTCTTTTGATAACCTTTGTATTAGTCTCAATTAATATAGCAGCCAGTTCTGTTTTGGTAGTCGGAACCTCTTTACTATTTTTAACTCTAAATTCATCATCAAAGAAGCCTGCTTTTCATTGGATTATCGCAGGAATCGTATTAATGCTTTATTCAAATTGGTCGTGGTCCTCTAATACCTATCAAGCATTTTTTGGTATGATACCATTCTTAATTCCTTGGTTTTTGTCAGATGAAGAAGATTTTTCAATTTTGTTAAAACCTTTTGAAAGAACAACTGAAAGAACAAGAATAGCACGAACCATCCCTTGGTATGGTGGAGCGACTTTCCTGCTACTAACTTGGATGCTTCTGACTGTGGAAATCGAAGGAAGTAATATTTTAGCGCATGAATTTTATGGAGCGCCTCTAATTGCTTTACTTGCATTGGGACTTACTCTCTATGCTTGGGGTAATTCTGTTAACTCTCGTAATGGAAATATACTAATCCTCGCTACTCTTTTTCTTTCTGTCTTTTTCGCTTATATTTCAGATCAAATATACTTACCTGGAGATCCAGAATTAAGCGTGACTTCTGGAATTTCCAGAGGTTCTTTAGGATTATTTATTCTAACATGGTTGGTATTTGCACTCCCTCCAACATTGAAACAATTATATTCAACAGCCACCAATATTTTTCATTATTCTCCATCAAAAAATATCTCAGGAAGATTGAGACTATTGGGATCTCATTTAGCCCATTTTGGGATATTGTTACTATTAATTGGACATGTTTTAACTACAACAATGGTTGATAGAACAGACCCTTCACATTTAGTTACTTTAGTGAAAGATGAACCAATAGAACACAATGGATATGAGTTTATTTTTATGGATGTAGAGAAACTTAAAGCGGATGAAGACGAATATCCTTATTCAATTGGAGATGGTTATATTGGAATAATAATAGATGTTTACAAAGATGAGGAAAAAATAGCAGAAGTATCTCCTGGCATGTTGAGATTTATTAGTGGTAATGATGTTTCTCCAAGATCTGAAGTAGATAGATTTTCTACAATTTATGGAGATACTATAATAATATTAGACTTCTATCAATCCCAAGAGCTTCTTGAATGGATGACATTTGGTCAATCAGAAGAAGTTGATAGAGTTCGAGTTACTATTCATTCACTTCCCGGAAGTCACTTAGTTTGGTTGGGATGGTCAATTATCATGCTTGGAAGCATCTTTTCACTGTCTTCAGACAGTATTGGTAAGAATAAATTAGTAAAATAACTATAATTGTTTATACTTTTCAAACCGTTTGAATGAAAAAGGGTGAGCAAGTCGCCGAGTCGTCCGTGGAGGCAATAGAATGGAACAAGGTTCAATTATTCATATTAATTATGACTTATTTAATGCAAATACAGAGAAACTAATCGAGACTACAAGAGAGGATGTTGCGAAAGAACATGAGGTGTTTGATGAAAATCGTACATACATGCCAATGATTAGCATTGTTGGTTCAGGACGGTTGATAAAAGGTTTTGAGACACACTTGGAAGATGCTCAAGCCGATACTGAATATAATTTTGATATTGAAGCAATAGATGCTTATGGAGAACGTGACCAAAGTTTAATTGAGACTATTTCTCAAAATGTACTACTAAAGAGTGTTCGCGACCCTAATACTTTGCATATAGGCGGCCCTGTAGAAATAGGTGGAAGAACTGGAACTCTCCAATTTCTTAGTGCAGGAAGAGCAAGAATAGATTATAATCATCCATTAGCAGGAGTTAAACTAAGATATGATTACAAAATAGTAAAAGTAGTTGAGGATCGTATTGAACAAGTTGAAACTTTACTAAAAATGAATACAGGCCGAGAAGACTTTGAGGTATCATTTGAAGGCGATGATTTGACAGTCACCTTACCGGAAGAAATTTCTTATGATCAAAATTGGCCATATGCAAAATTTTCTTTAGTCCAAACAATCCGAGAAAGCTTAGGTGTTGGTGTAGTAATATTCCGCGAAGTTCACAAACCACGTTCAGTAGAGGAAGAAGAATAATTTAACATTCTTTATTTCTATACTTAATGTCTTATGTAGATTAAACTTGTTACTAGGTTTATGTCCTAGGTCTTTTTGGCAGAGCACGCCTCAATGACGACAAAAGGGTTTACTGAGCCAGATGGTATTGACGTTCCCTATGAGTACCGAGAGGCACTAATAATACGTGGTTTGAAATTACAAGGCCGTTTCGGAGGTTTCATGAGAAACACTAGTTCAGTTCAATCACTAGTGGCAATAATGCTTGTCTGTATAACTACTAGCGGCTGTCTTAGCCTAGCAATGCAACGAGAGATGATAGAAGATATGCGTGAAGAACCTATACTGATAGAGAAAGAAGATAGATTTGGATGGGATTATACTTTTGATTCTTCAACAGCCGTCAATACAATAATGTATTCTAACGAGACTACAATTTTGTTCGATGAAACAGTTTCAAAACTTGTTATTGAATTTCGTGCACAATTTCCATACTCTACGTATATCGAAGATTTAGTAGGAAATGAAACAAATGAGGTACGTTATGTTGATGTCAAATTATGGCAACCAGGTACACGAGACATTTCTTCACCATTTTGGGAGGCAAGAGCAACACAGGATTACCCGTTGGAAAGATTTACCTTCGGGAAAAGCGATTTTATATTAGGAGACTGGGATTTGGTTGTTGAGGCTAGAGGTTACGGAATTACAGCCCCAGTGGATCAATTATCTTTCCATGATCATTTTGAAGTCTATGCTACAATCACCAAGCCTTGTGTGCGATTTCCCGAAATAGATGATGTTGGAGAATGTACTTTTGTCTCCGATTTGAAGAGTTAGAATATTCTATGTCTTGCGTAGCGCTTATGAATACAAGGCAGGTCGCCGCGTTACAGAGGTTTGATTATGGTTGAAGATATGGCCCCATTAGTTCCATTTGAAACGTATGAACAACACGCTGTCCATATTGGTACAAATCAAAAGTCAGCTGATATGAAAAGATTTCTTGATACTGATAGGCAAGACGCAGCTGGATTACATCTAATTGACCTAAATCAAACAGATGCTAGAATTAGAACTGTTGCAAAATTTATTTCAAATTATGATTCAGATAGAATTCTTGTAGTTAGCGCTCGTCAATACGGGCAACGCCCTGCTCGTATGTTTGCTCAATCAATCGGTTCTAAACACATAGTTGGACGTTTCATTCCGGGAACTCTAACTAACTCAAAACTACGAACATATATAGAACCTGAGTTGATTATAGTAACTGATCCTGCGGCAGATTCGCAAGCACTCAATGAAGCAGTAAATTCTGGTTTACCTGTTGTGGCAATCTGCGATGCAAATAATAAATTAAGAAATGTTGACATAGCACTGCCAGCAAATAACAAAGGCCGCCGATCTTTAGCTCTGATATTTTGGTTATTATCCCGCGAAGCTCTAAAAATAAGGGGAAGCATTACAGATGCTGACTGGGAACGATCTCAAGATGTAGAAGATTGGGAATCAACTTTCTAAGAATCCCGACGCACTCATAGAGGTGTTATTAATGCGCCAATTAATGACAAGTTCACCAGTCCCACTTTTTCTTGCACCAATGGCTGGGGTTTCCGATTTAGCATATAGAATTCTTGCACGTGAATGTGGTGCCGATTTTACAGTAACTGAATTTACCGCAGCTGCTGGATTATCAAGACATGCTTCACATTCATGGTTAAAATTAGAAAGTCACCCTCTTGAGATGCCGTTTATACCTCAGATTTTCGGAGGAGTAACTGAAGAAATGGTAAAAACTGTCAAACTATTACAAAAAAAAGCTGACATAATTGATATTAATTTTGGTTGTCCAGCACCTAAAGTCTGTCGAAATGATGCTGGTGCAGCATTACTCCGAGATCCAGATAGAATTGTAAAGATGGTGAGGGCATGTTTAGATATTTCAGAAGTACCAATCTCTGTTAAAGTAAGGTTGGGAACTGGATCTGGTCCAAATACTGCTTTAGAAGTTGCTCAAAGATTAGAAAAAGAAGGAATATATCGAATTTGTGTCCATGGCAGAACGCTCAAGCAAAGATATTCGGGACACGCAGATTGGGATAAGATAAAAGAAATAGTAGATGGTGTAGAAATTCCAGTAATTGCAAATGGAGACGTCGTAGATTCTAAATCTGCTAAATCCTGTATGAATTCTACCAAATCAGCTGGTTTGATGATCGGCAGGGGCGCTATAGGTATGCCAAATATTTTTTATGAAATAAAAAGAGATTTAGGTTGGATAAAATCACCACCTCCTTGGAAAAAAGAGAATTCAGCGATAGCAAGATTATGGTGTTGGAAACGATATCTTGAAATTAGTAACGAGGTTTATGGGGACAAAATGAATAAAAATATCAAAAGACATGCCATTTCTTTTACTAAAGGATTATCTGGTGCTTCAGCGATGCGTGTCAAACTACACTCTGTTACTACACAGAATGAGTTAGGAAATAAAGTAACTAATTATTTAGAAAGCCTGATTGATGAGGATGCGAATATTTACTCGTAATCAATAATAGATTTTTCAAGTCTTTCTGCAACCGTTTTCAGCCTGAGAAGTGTTCTATCGACACTTCTCATGACGTTCTCTTTCATTTCAATTCCATTTCGACCTTTAATTCTATACCCATAAGGCATCCTGCCTCCTAATGTATTAAGCAATATTTTCTGCTTTTCAACAGGCAGTGGTAATAGTATTTGTTGAACTTTATCACTATCCAAATTTTTACTCTTTATACCATCAATTAATTCTATTGAAATTTTTTCATTTATTCTCCCAAAACCTCCTCTTGTAAAGAGCCATTCCTCTCCTCTAGCTTCAAATTGTCTTGTCATGCCAATGAAAATATCTTGAGCTATTCTATCTAACATCGGAACTCTCTCAATAATATTTGAATTTCTAAACCTGTCAAAAGTTCTTTTAATCCTAGACCTTGATTCTGATAATTTATCTGAAAGAGAGAGGATTGTGATCGGATTACTACTTTCTGCTAATTCTTTGAAAACCCTTTTTGCTAAATCATCTCTATATTTTGCTCTATCTCCGTTTAATCCCATATCATCCAATAATACATCTAATCTATCTTCATTAATCTTTATCGCTGCTGGTTCGGATATTTTAATTCTAAAATTATTCTTATCTGATTCACTGGGCATCTCCATTCTTTTCGGAGAGTCTTTAACATGACTACTTAATTCTAACAATCTTAATTCAATAATCGCTTTTGCTTGAACTATCATCAGATTTACTGCAGAAGTAATTGACCCTCCTCTAAGGACATAAATATGCCATCTTCCATTATTCTCTGACGAAACTAAACCAGCCTCTCTTAATTTCAATATTTGATGGTGCATTCCAGTTTGAGATAATCCACAAACGTCACCCAGAGTTTTGATATCCCACCCTTTAAGTGGCTCTAATAATAATGCTTCAGACATCATTCTGTGTAATGCTCCAAACTCCTTATCATCGCCCCAAGATTCTATTTTTCTTTTCACTAGCCCTAGTGAATCTAAAATCCAACTAAGCAGAATATCTGAGTCTTTACTACCTGTTGGCATAGACTTCTCTATCAGGTTTAGTCTAATCATGGTATACTCGAATATTACACGGCTCAAGAGCATTGGCTATATTATCATATTATTCATGCTAATTCTTGACGAATCCCTAACCACGGGTAATCGACAGTGGATTGGTGTAATGCATTAATATGCGGGGCAAGTGATATACCTCCTTCGTTTATTATTCCTCTATTTCTGAGTACTGTAATGGCCGAGTGAACAGATGCGCGTGAACGGCCCAAATCTCTAGCGAGTTGTGCTTGAGAAATCGGTTCAGGAGAATTTGATAACTGTTTTACTATACTTTTCTGTACCCCTGACAGGCCTACGGGTAACATGGATGCAGCTCTGTATTGATCAGTAACTCCTGTTCCTTCTAATATTTCTACTTGTGCAGGAGCTCCTGCATAGTAACATGTTCTCCCATTTACTGACATTACAGTTACCGATTTTTCATTCTTCAAGACCCTCAAATGATGTCTAAGTGTACCATTTGCTGCGTTTAATTGTCGTTGTAATTCTCTAAAATGTATTCCCGGAGATTTAACAAGTGTAGCAATAATTCTGCTTCTTAGTGGATGTTCGTAGGATTCTCCAGGTGCTGTTATCGTGCCTTGCACCATAGGTGGTGCAAAAAAAGGTATTATTGACCCAATACCAAATGTTCCCCCAACAATTGCGGTAAAAATATCGGCGGTTAGGGGATAGTTTTCACGCCACTGTTCTAGCAAAGCCACAAACAAAACACTACATTATGACCTTTAAGTATACATGGTCTCTTGAGTCATAAATGCTCGTATCTCACTTATCTATTATTACTCTGCCTTGCTGAATCTTCATGTAGGCTACAAGCGGACTTAGTAATCTCCCAGCGTTTCTTCCATGTTCTGTTAATTGATATCTTACTCGTATTGGCGGGCCTTCATCTACAATTCTATTTACTAAACCTAAGTCAGCGCAATGAGTCAATTTATCAGACAACGTTCTACTACTTATTCCCTTCAGTAAATTTCGCATTTCATTAAATCTACGATCTCCAGCTATGTAGAGTGCTGCTAAGATCTCTATGCTCCAGCGCGAACTGAAACTGGAAAAAGCTTCTACTGCAGCACCTACTTCCCATTCAATATCATACTCGCCATTTTCATTATATGGAGCGAAGGTTTTTCTTATTGTTGTACCACTTTTTTTAACCTCTTTTATGGCTTCATCAATTACTTCATAATCCGAATTTGTGATTTTCATAGGCTCTCTTGTCATAATATCAAGTGACTCCAAAACTATCTAGTGTATAAATTACACCTCGATGTGTTCATGAATACTACTGTATTAATATAGAGAATCTTACTAGTTCAGTGTAGAAATAACACCGAGTTGAGGAGGAAATAAAAATGGATAAATTTCTAGAGAAATGGATGGATGAAGTATTTGAAAAAAAACAATTAGAGGAGTTCTGACAGTGTCATTAAAAAAGACAAAAGAATTGATTATTACTGCTATAGCAGAATATAGGGCACCAGCTTGGCCTAGGCATTATAATAGAAGATAATTAAGAATTAGTATAGGAAGGTTTTCTCCCTTCGATCAATGAAGATAGACCTTCAAATGCATCATTTGTGGAGAATATTGCTTCTAATTTTGCGAGTTCTTGATTCAAACCATCTGTTAATGATACTTCGTCAGAGTTAGCTATTTCTAGTAAATCTGATGCGATTTCAAGTGCAATAGGCGCAGTGTAAGAAATTAGCTTTACTTGTCTCATTACCATTCTTTCATCTAATTCTTGAATACCAGGAATTTCGTTCCTTTCAAGTACACATTTAATATTATCATCGGAATAGTATTTTTTTGCAAAAATAACATTTTTATTTTCATTATCTCTTGTTTGATGTTTGAACTTATTATGAGGTTTACCGCCTATCACTATTTCACTAATGGTTTTTGTTACTTCATTTTGATCAACAAGATGTGTAATCAGGCCAAATGCACTTGCAGTTTCTGCATCTAAGAAATTTCCAGCAAGAACTGCATACCTGGCAGCCTCTATCCCACAAATTCTCACAACCCTTTGAGTTCCTCCTAATCCAGGGAAAATTCCTATGTTTGTTTCCGGAAAACGCATTTGAGTTTTATTTGTACCAATTCTATAATCACAAGCAAGTGCAAGTTCTAAACCGCCTCCCAGTGTTAAACCGGTGGTAAGAGCGACAGTTACCTTCGAACTATTTTCTAGCTTAGATAATACTTCATGACCATATGCTGTAAAATCATATATTTCTTGAAATGCATCTTCTTTAATTTTGTCCACAAAAAATTTTACGTCCGCCCCAGCAACAAATGCCTTGCCAGAACCTTCTAAAATAATGGCTTTAATATCATCTCTATCATTCAGGTAATCTATTTTTTGACCCAATTCATTGACTAAATCTACATTTAGAGCATTCATTGCTTCAGGCCTATTAAGTCTTATAGTTGCTACATCTTTAGAAATTACAATATCAACATATGAAAAATCAAATAGTTTACCGCTTTCTTTCTGTTGTTTTAAGGTATTAGGTATTTTTAAATCTGCTAATTCACAATATTCTTTTGATATTTCAAATGCTCTATCAATCCCTATTTTGTTAGCCAATTCAAATGGTCCTTTATTCCACCTCAGGCCGACTTTAGCACCTCTGTCTACATCTTCTTTGGAACAAACGTCTTCGTCTACAATTTGAGAAGCGACAGTAAAAACTTGACCTAGTAATCTTTCTTCAACTATTTTACGAATGGATTCGTCGTATTCTGAATTATCATCAATTTCCCAGATTTTATTACCAGCCACCATTTCTCTAAGATTTGGTGCACCCCTATATCTTGGTGTTTCCAGCTGTTCAGACAAATAATCTGTTGCATGCAATGCTATCGATGGTCCAGTTAGATTCATTAATGCAAATGGTCCCATTCCTATGTCAAATGCTTTACACGCTATTGCATCTATTTGGGCAGCTGATGCAACGTTCTCTTCCAATAATATACATGCCTCATTTAACCAAGGAACAAAAAACCTATTGACTACAAAACCGGGTTTATCTTTACATACAATTACTACTTTACCCATGGCTTTACAGTATGTTTCTACAGCATGTAAAGCTTCTTGAGAGGTAGTTTCAGCTGGAATTATTTCTATTAGTCTATTTTTTGCTGGATGATAAAAAAAGTGTAATCCAACAAAACGCTCCGGCCTATTTGAGGCTCTTGCTAAGTCATTAACTGATAATGATGAAGTATTACTCGCAAGAATTGTATTTTCATTACACACACTATCCAATATTGCAAAGACTTCTTTTTTTATTTCAAAATCTTCAAAAACAGCCTCAATCACTAAATCTGTATTAGGATTAATATTTTCTGTCCCCACGACTCCTTCAATCCTTGATTTTATTTTATCAACTTGTTTATCAGAGAATATCTTTCTTTCCATCGCCTGGTCAAGTAAGTTTGCAATTATTTCTTGACCTCTTTGTACCCACTTTTCTTCTCTATCTACCATTTGAACATGAAATTTTTCTTGTGCAGATTTTTGTGCTATACCTGATCCCATGTTCCCTGATCCAATTATCGCCACCGTTTCTATTGCACCCATGTTACGCCCAAGACAATCTTACCCATATATTCAACGGATAAACAATCAAAAATTACAATACATTATGTTATACTTCACACTCCAATATAGATATGGATCAACGCAACGCTCTGGCTGTGATGGTTTTAGTGATGCTAATATTAGCATTTTCAACCCCAGTTATTGCTAATGAAGCGGGTAAATTTGGTTCATCCAATGGGTGCAGCTGTCACTCAACATCAACATCAACAACTCCGACACATAATTTCCCGTCATCATATAATCCCTCTACTGTTTACTCTATCCAAATTGGACTTACAGGAGGAGTTTCAGGTACCAAGGGAGGATTTTCCCTCGAAGTTAGTCACGGGACTCTTTCAACCGGAATTAGTATAGGGAGTGTTCAAATAAACACAGCAGGAAATCAAGCAACACACACAACATCTGATTATAGGTCATGGGGGTTGTATTGGGAATCTCCATCTTCAGGTTCTGGGAATGTTGTTTTTGAATTAGCAGTACTATCTGCAAATGGAAATGGAGGTAATTCAGGTGATTCTTGGGGAACTATTTCTCCATTCACTTCTCTGGAAAGTGTTAGTGAAAATACTCCACCAGAAGCTTCTTCATTATCATTCAATGAATTAAATCCTACAAAATCAACAGGGCTGTCGATTAATTATTCTTTTTTTGATGCTGATGGTGATTTAGAGCAAGGTACAGAGATTAAATGGAAATTAAATAATTTTACTACTCCTTCAGTAGATAATTTATCATCAATACCCATTAATTTAATTTTAAAAGGAGATTTATGGGAAGTTTTAATCACCCCCAATGACGGAATAGACTTTGGCAGTCAAGTTTCGTTAGGTCCTATTGAAATAGGAAATTCTATCCCGTCGATAATAGATATTGAAATCACACCTGAGAATCCAAACGATGATGATGATTTATTTTTGAATTATGAATATTTTGATTTAGATAGTGATTTAGAACAAAACACAGAAATTTATTGGTACCTAGACGGAGTAAGACAGAATGAAATTGATAACATACTAAATATTTCCAATTTAATGATTAGATATGGAGACACATGGCAAATAGCAATCACTCCAAATGATGGTGAAGACTTTGGTGAAACACTTTGGAGTAATTTAATACAAATCGGCAGTTCAAACACCATACCTCAAATTAATATAGAATTTAATATTTTTAATTTCTCTACCAAGGATAATCTACAATTTTCTCTAATTTATTCTGATGCCGACGGCGATGAGCTACAAGATACTGAAATAAATTGGTACAGAAATACATTTTATATGCCAAATTTTGACCATATGTATTTAATATCTAACAGTTCAACAGAAAAAAATGATATATGGAATTTTTCTATCAGGGTCAATGATGGTATGGCTTGGTCTGAATGGTTCCATTCATATGATATAATCATTCAAAACACTCCTCCAGTTGTAATTTCATCAATTACTTCCAATTTAGAATATACTACATCAGATAATATTTCAATATCTTGGGTTCAATATGATCTAGATGGAGATTTTGAGTCTAATAGTAAAATAAAGTGGTTTGTTGATGGAATTTACATTTCGAATTATGATAATTTATCGACTATCCCTTACTCTTCAACTGAGCGTAATCAAATTTGGCAATACCAAATAATACCAAGTGATGGAGAAGGTTTTGGAAATATTTTCACCAGCCCTTCTTTTACCATTGTAAACGCTGCACCCTTAGAATCTACTATTTCTTTAAAAAATGGAAATAAAGGAATTATTAGCCCAATGGAAGAAGTTGTTGTAGAAAATCAGAGTGATATTTATTCTAATGAAAACTTAACATTAACAATTGGATATAGAGATATTGATAATGATCAAATTAGTATTTCTATATCTTGGTCAAGAAACGGATTCCATGTGCCTGAATTAGATAATAAAACGCATATATCTTCAAATCTATTAACACCTGGACAGTCTTGGTCTGTTGTTGTGAAAACTTCTGATATTTTTGGTTTATTTAGTGAATCCTACGCTTCAGTAGTAATATCAAATATTCCTCCGATGGCATCGATGAATGATATTTCAAATTTAATCAAGTCTGGTTCGGTGACCTCTTTGGATGCTTCCCTATCAATAGATGTAGATGGTAATATTGTTTCTTGGATATGGACAATAAACGATAAAGAAGTATCAGGAGAGGTTGTCGATGTATTATTGGAACCCGGGTCACACAAAATTAATCTAACAGTTATTGATAATTTAGGAGATTCTTCTACTATTCAAAATAATATAAATATTGATACAATAAATACAGTTGAAAATATTACAATAGATATTGATGGCCTAAATATAGATATCAAATGGTTTTGGGATGGCCCTTCAACAACGTTCAATATTTACAGATCGACCAGTCCAATAGATACTGTAATTGGACTTACTTCTCTTGACAACATCCCTCAATGGGGGGAGCCTATTCCCTCACGATTAGTTCCAATTGGAATTACAAATGAGACAAAATGGTCTGAAAAAGTACCAATAGGGTCAGAAATTTATTACGTTATTACGACTTATTCAAACGGAGAAGAAATAGTCTGGATTTCTTCAGATGATAATACAGCAATTATTGATGCTTCTGCAGCAATTGATCCGAAAACTAATAATAAATCAGAAAATTCCTTCTTTGTTTTAATATCTTCTCTGATAATGATAATCATAGGGATATCAAGTATTATTTTCAATTTACTTGTAAGGAGGAATAACCATTGAACTATAAAATATCAATAACGGCAATTATCTTTGCATTACTTTCTTGTTCTACCTTCTCAGTAGCTAACCCCGGGGGGAATGGAGACGGTAATCGTGATTTTACTTGCGGAGGATCTTGTCACGGTGATCCATCACTTTCAGCATCTTCAGATGGAGTATTAGATATAGAAGTTCAAAAAAATGTATATGCTGGAAATGCATTAGCCATACATGTAACTGCAAGTGATATGACTCTATCAAGTAACGGGATAATTGGTATTTTCTTATTAGGGTCATTAAATGGTAATTCTGACCATCCTTCTAATTATGGGTGGAGCATCATTCAGGATCCAAATGGAGGATCAAATAATTATGTAGAAACTACTGTTCCTTCTAGTAATTCAGTTACATTAACTTGGATACTGTTTGCACCTGATGAGGGCGGTAATTACAATCTATATGCCCAAATGAATCACGGACACACTTCCAATTCTGATAATCTAGCATATACTGGAGTATCAGGTCCATTGACGGTTGATGTTCAAACTACACCTTCTAACCTTCCCGGTTTCTCAGAAAATTGGGTTGCTCCAGAATACAGATCTCCAGGAGATTCAACAAATATTATAATAATGACAAAAAATACTGATTCAGTACAAGTAAAATGGAAATTGGAAGGCGAATGGTTTGAAAATACAGCAAATGTATCGTTAATCGAAAAAGATACATGGGCAATCGACATACCTCCTACTTTCGGCAACACCGTAGTTCAATATAGTGTAATTACATCTAATGGTAACTTTTCAATTGAACAACCATTGCTAACCGTTGGTACTTCTTTAGCTGAATTTGAAGGTTCATTATTGGAGGCTAGGCTCCAGGCGTTAGCATTTGCTTCAATAATTATTGGATTTGTAGCAACATTACAATCATATTTTTTTAAAACTAGCAGAAATTCAACTCAGCGACCCAATAATACAGAAGTTATTGATGATAAAAATAGACTGGTCAAGCATCCCGAACATCCAGGCTGGCTGTGGGATAGTGAAAAAAATAATTGGGTTGTAGACCCAGATAATCCTCCTAATGGCGGTGTTAATTGATGGTTGGTGCTGCCACCTTTCATGCTGCTATTGTTGAAATAACAATAGGATGTCTGACTTTAGCAGTTATTTGTAATGTATTATGCCTTCAATTTGCCTTCTCCCTACCTCATAGTAGATTGAAACTATCTGAAAATATGTTGATTACGATGGATCGAGCAGGTATGATGGGTGCATTATTGGGTTCCGTAATGATGCCATTTGCTATTTTTACCGGAACACTGTCTGTTTCAGGTAATCCAGTAGGTTCAGAATTACTCTACAATAAATTTCTATATAGTGGATTAGCACTTGGTTTTTGGACTTCATATTTGATTGGTCGAATAAGGATGGGTCCAGAATTATGGAAGAGTAAAACGACTAATTTATTACAAGTTATTATATCTATTTTGGCTTTTTCTATGACCATCACAGTCGCTTCGATAGGTGGAAAAATTGTCAGAAATGAATCAATTCTTGATTTAATGCCATTTTGGTTTCCTGTGGATAAAACAATAATTATAAGTCCATTAATTTCTGCTTTATTATTGACTGTAGGAGTTTCTTCTATATTGATCGTGTATAAATTGGATGACTTAATAGATATTAAAAATTAGCGCAATATCTCTTTTATTTTTCTCGCATGGTTATCTGGAGTCAGGTCAAGTTCAGCAATTCTTTTCCTTCCTTCTTGGGTCCAATTTTCCCTATTCTCTTTTTTACCAGCTTCTTCTAAAGCGATATGCCATGATGTTAAATCATTCCTAGCAAGTAATTTTCCACTAACTCCATCTTCTATTGTATCTCTAAATCCGCCTTCATTTACAAAAATTGCTGGAGTTCCTATTGCAAATGCTTCAATCGGAGTTAATCCGAATGCTTCACCATATGCCATACTAACAATCGCTCTAGAATTACGCATCAAGCTCACTAGTTCTGGAGACGAAAGTCTAGGGGATATCCAAAGATTAACATTTAATCCATCTGCAAATTTTTTCAGTTTTTTTAAATCTTTTTCATCTCCGCCCCCGACATGTACTACTCCTAGGTTTGTTCCCGAGGCCATTCTGATTGTTTCCCATGTACCTTTGACCCAACTGGCTTTTCCAATGTTGACCAAGTATTCATCATTACCGTTATATGGATTTTCAACATCATTTGAATTATCTTTGGTAAATTCTGAAGAATCAACACAAGGCCATAATACTCCTGTTTTTATGCCATATACATCTTTAGCCATACTTGATGAATAATTAGAATTACTACTTATTGAAGATCTCTCTCTTAGATTAAAATTTCTGATTAATTGTAAATCTCTTTTTCTAGCTCTCGAAAGTAATAATTTTGTTAGCCAAAGATTCCTTTTGGGAATTCCATCAATATTTCGATGTAAAACATCTTGATGTAGTCCTCTATGTGGTTCAAGAAGATGTAGATGACAAAGAATATGTTCCGGAATATGTTTGAAGAGTCCTAAACTACCGTCTCCACTAATTATATGCATACAATCTATTTTATTTATTTCCTGAATCAAACCTTCACAAGTCGTCCACGCAATTGATGCAGATTCTATGCCAGTATCAAAGATTGTTGAAAAAATATTTCTTGATAATATCCAATTTTTTTTTGGGACAAATAATTTAATTTTAAATTTCTCACATAAATCTTCTAATTCCGGAACCTTGTGTAAAGTTGCTATTTTTATGGAAAAAAACTTTGTTAATGAAGGAATAATACGTAATATGTCTCTTTCAGCACCACCCATAGCTGCAAAACTACCTTTTGCCACAATCAGACTTGGAAGGACCTCTCCTTCCAACTCCGAATAACTACTCATCATGTTCCACATAACCCGTTCTCATTTAAGGGCAACATGTTTTGCGCTTATCATGGTAAGACGTGTTCTGTTAGCTCGAGGAGCATCATTACCGACAAATAATGGTCTTGGAAGGGCTCACTATTCTATAGAATCAATACTAAATAATGCCCTTGTTCCAAACTGGACAAAGGCATCTGTGATAGAGCATGATTTCACATCTAATATAATTCTGAGACTATTTACAAGATGGCGTAAACATCCAAAAAAAGTTACTTTAGAAGCATCTAGAGAGGGAATTGACTTGCTACATATTACTGATCAAGAGCAAGCGCATTTAGTGCCATATGATTCACCAATCCCAACTGCAGTAACGATTCATGATTTTTTTCACATTAGGCCTAGAACAATAGAGGCCGGAGACGTGTTTATTTCAGTAGGTGAAAATAAGCCAAATTTAATCCGAAAAAGAGATTTGATAAAATTAAAAGCAGGATTACTTAGAGCGGATATTTTAATTTGTATTTCAGAAAAAACTAAATCAGAGGCTGAAAAAATGTTCCCTTCGAAAAAAACTTTTTTAGTAAGAAATGATGTAGATGTCGACTATTGGAATCCTTACAAAAATCCTATTCCAAGAGATGTAATATCCGATTTTGATATCGAATCAAAATGTTTGGTCATTACAGTAGGAACTAATGAACCTCGAAAAAGACTCGATTTTATTGAGAAGGTTTTCTATCATCTACCTGAAAATATACGAGAAGATATTAATTTAGTCAACATAGGTAGCGAAATAAAAGCCTCAGAAAGACAACTCATATCTTTTTTCCAACACGCCGAAGTATTACTATTTCCAAGTATCTCAGAAGGTTTTGGGTATCCTCCTGCAGAGGCAATGGCTGCGGGATGCCCGGTAATAGTAGCAGATTTACCTGCACATAACGAAATTATTCCTCAAAATTGCTTAGTTGACCCTGTAAATATAGATCAGTGGGTGTCAAAAATTATCAAAATTCATGATGATTGGCATAAATCAGGAAAGGTAGATAGAATTCCCGATGATAGATTAATTGATCATGTAAATAATTTATTAAGTCCCATTAAACACGGTTTAGAATTATCTAAAGCATACAATAAAGCAATCAAATCATTTGAGAAATAGTAAAGGTATATTTTAGAAAAAAATATATTCACTTTTATCAACAATACTTACTGATATAAATACATGAAGTATATCACAGGATTTAATTATGCTCAACGTCAGTTCGCTTAAGAAAAGCTTCGGCTCGGGAAGAAACAGACTAGAAGTTTTGAGAGGTATCAATTTAGAGATTAATTCTGGAGAATTGGTGGCTTTAATGGGTCCTTCTGGCTGTGGAAAATCCACTCTCCTGAATATCATCGGAGGTATTTTAGATGCCGATTCAGGCAGTATATCTCTACAAGAATTTCAATATGGTACAAAACCACCAAATAAAGTAGTTGACGTACGAAGAAATGGCGTGGGATGGATATTTCAAGATTTTCATCTCATAGACCGATTATCTGCACTAGACAATGTTATTTTTTCTTTAGAATTAGCTGGCTTCCCTTCTCAAGAAGCGACTTTGAAAGCAAGAGAAGCATTGATAAAAGTAAATCTTGGTGATAGAATGGATTTTATTCCTGACCAATTATCCGGGGGGCAACAACAAAGAGTAGCAATAGCTCGAGCCATTGCGGGCAACCGGCCTCTATTGTTAGCAGATGAGCCAACTGGTAATTTAGATGTTAAGAGTGGTGAAGAAATAATTGATTTATTTAAAGAATTAACAAAAGATGATATCTCAATATTGATGGTAACTCATGATCCTATTCTAGCATCAAAGGCAGATAGGATGTTATTACTCAAGGGTGGAATAACTGCTGCCTCAGATATCCGCTCAGCATGGGGTAATGATATTGGAGGTGAGGAAGAATGAATTCTTCTGATGGTGGCGATTTGATGGATAAAATAGCTATTAGGGATGGAGATGAGGGAGAAAATAAATCTAATTCCCATTCTGCCAATCAATTTAATAACCCAGTTTCAGAAAATTTAAATTTTTTCGATTATGTAAAATCACTACCAATTACTAGTAGAATTATTTCTTTACCTGATGATATTATCATGGCTTCTAAAAGTTCTTGGAGGGGACGTGAAAGAGTTCTAGCAGCTTTTGCTGGAGTTTTCTTAGCATCATTAGTGATTACCACAGTATTAGCTTATTCTGTTGGGTTATCTACAGCATTTCTTCAAGGGGCCCTTGAGAATGATGTTTTTGATGCTCAAATAGCATTTGATGAAGATCCAGGTAATGATTTCAGAACAAATGACTCTATACTATGGGAATCAACATGCGACGAAATAGTAGCCATCGAAGGAATATCTGATTGTGGAATTGTTTATGGAAGGCAAGGAATAAGGGCGAGTAGTTTTTTCGATGATGATAATATCAAAGCACAACCACTGATTGTCGACTCTGTAACCGCATCTACTGGAGATTGGACTAATGTTAGTTGGGACTATCCAGAGGCAACAGAACAAGGTCCTCCAATAAATGACAATAGACCAATTCGATTCTATGGTGATGGTGTTTGGGATGGAGAGTTGGGAGAACGACATTCTAGAGATACTCTCTATGGAAATTGGCCCTCTACTAGTGCTGATGCAGAAAATAACAGAAGCGTAATCCTCCCATCTCAAATTGCTAGTAGAGCAGGAGTTTCAGTGAATGATACCATCGATTCACTGACGTTTACTTTCGTCACCGATTCTGTTGGAGGAAGTGATTTAGATGTTATTGATAGTTGTAATGGTGTACTAGAATTAAATTTTGATTCTGGATTTCAATTTTGTAGAGAGAATATTACTGTTTATAATTTAAAAATTTCTTCCATATACCAAGAAGGCCAGTTCGGAAATCCAACTCTATTATTCAATCCTGTGATGGTTTCAGATTCAGTACTTACTGACTCTCAAAAATTAACTTTAATGGATAACGACCACGGATACTTAGGTATATCCGTTGATAGAAATTTATTACCCTCTTCTTCAACATCAGCTGCCACTTCTTGGCTTAATGATTTAGAGAAAAATGTAGAAGAAAAAGAGTATGCGGACTCTTCAATCAAAGTACGTTATAATGATGTAATTTCAGGAACAATAACATTTTTAAATATATTTTTGGGTATTATTCAAGTATTTGATTATATTTTGATGATACCAATAATAATTTTATCTTTTTCAGTTCTTATTTATGGTCTAGTATTATCATTGGAACAACGAAAGCGAGAGATATCAATACAACGTGTAATTGGAGGCACTGAAAGAAATCTATCAGGAATGATTTTATTAGAACTGACAGTTTTAGGATTCTTTGGTTGGTTTACAGGCTACGTTTTAGCACTATTGTCAGTTCCATTAGTCTTAGATGCAGTAGGTTTCATGTCATTTCGATCGTCAGGTACAAGTGTAAATCCAACATTATCATTAGCCTCTACTATTTTCATCATACTTCTTACTGTAGGTTTAACCTGGCTATTTGGAAGAAGTAGGATTAAAGATTTCTTAAGTATTGAAATTGACGAGGGAGTAAGAAAGGTAACAAAAATTAAGAAATCTAGATTCTGGTTACATGTAATTACCTTTGTTATTGGACTCGTATCCTTCCTAGAAAGTTGGATAGAAAGTAATGGAGGTTGGGGGCCATTTCCATCGGGTGGAATATTTTCAAATTTCATTGTCAATGCTCTTCTATTGTTATTTGGACCTTTTATGCTTTGGATTGGCGGTGCACTTGTACTTGGTCGATTAGGGGCAGCTGGACCAAGATTTTTTACTATCTTATTAGGGTGGTCTCCTTTAGTCACAGATATCCGAAGAGGCCTCAAGGGATCTGGATCTAGTGAAGCAGTCAACAGATTAGCAGTAATAATGCTACTAACATTATCAATAGTAACTCTAGCTGCTGTACAAGGATATACAGGAACACTAGTTGACGAACGTACAACTTCCGCTGAAAACGGAGCAGATCTTCAAGTTCAATTTAGTTCTCCAATGAATGAAAGTCAAGCAAGAGCTGAAATTCTACTTGCGATCCAAAAAGTGGGGAATTCCAATATTAAAGACATAGATGCAATGACTTCAGTTGGGGACATATTTACTAGTCCAATGGGCGAAGATTCAAGATTAAGGACATGGATAGTTTTTGATGGACATGAAGACTCTCTTATCTGGGACACACAAGCGCTCCGAGGACCAAGTGTAAGTGAAGCCCCTACATTATGGAGAAATAATTGGTTTACTGCTGGTTCTAATGCGCGCGCTCAATTAGGACTCTCTTCAACTGATATTGAAAATAATGTTACAATTGAATATACTGATTATGATTTTTCATTTGGTTTAAATGGATTAGAGATATCGACAACTGTTACGAATGCAACTATTCTATACATGGGACAACATAGTTGGGTCCCAGGATTAGAACCTACTCAATCCTCTCAGGTTATTGTGATAGGAGAATCAACTTACAAAACATTGGTGGGTAATGAGGCTGCAAATTCTTATACTTCAAATAAATGGTTCTTTGAATTATGCGACCAAAAAGATAGAGGTTGCGAAGACGCACTACGTGAATTAAGTACTGAAATATCCAATATTATTGGAGTTTCATCATCTACAGATTGGCCAACAGTTCATGAAGAAAATGAAAGAAAGGGAGGTTTAATTTTCGGAACACCGGGCCTACTCAGTTTACAATTTGTTGTAGCTTCGCTCGCTTCAGTAGCATCAGCTTTTGTTTTCTTATCCTTAGTTTTGACTCAGAGAAAACGTGAACTTGCTATACTTCAAGCAATAGGGGCAAGCCCAAATCAAATTATTCGTTTAGTATTATTTGAAATCATGTCCATTCTCTTGGTAAGTATGGGATTAGGCGTTATACTTGGTTTGGCAATCGCCGAATCTTTCAATGGTTTCTTTGGAATATTTGGATTTATATTTCAAATATTTTTAGGTGAATCCGCGCCAATAGATAGGGAATTGATATGGCCATGGTTTGATTTGGCATTAGTGAATAGTTCTGTTTTATTTGCAGTAGTTCTGGCATTATTATATACGACTCGTAAAGCATTAAAATCAGATTTGGCAATTGTTCTCAAGGGGGAATAAATATGAAAATAAAAAATAATATCATTCTCGAAGCAAATGGTCTTTTTCATATTTATGAATCAAAGGCAGAAGATGGTAACGTAGTAGCACTAAGGGGAATTCATGCATCTATAGTTGAAGGTGAGGCAGTTGCGGTAGTGGGGCCTTCTGGATCTGGAAAATCAACTTTATTAAAATGTCTAGGCGGACTTATGAAACCCTCAGCAGGCAATGTTTCATTAGTAGGTAAAAGAATGACTAGACTCACAGGAAAGGAACTTGTTGAGCTACGTCAAAAAACTATTTCATTTATATTTCAAGATTCAAATTTATTATCACATATGAATGCTTTAGATAATGTTGCCCAACCATTAAGGCATCAAGGAGTAACTCCTAGAGTAGCACGAGCAAAAGCGCAGGAATTATTAGATAAACTAGGAGTAGGATTACGTTCTAGAGGTTTGCCTGAGCAACTTTCAGGTGGAGAACAACAAAGAGTTGCAATTGCAAGAGCATTGATAACAGATCCTAAATTGATTCTCGCAGATGAGCCAACAGGGGCATTAGATCCAATAACTAGTAGGGAAGTTTTAAAATTATTTTCAGATCTTAACAAAGAATTTGGAGTCGCATTTTTATTAGTTACTCACAATAGAGAAGTTGCAGCGTTTTGTAATCGTTCCTTAGAGTTAAGAGAAGGAAGATTCATTGCACAACATGGAAATGATGTGGATATTTCGGCTCTCTCAGAGAGTAGAGAGTTGATTATTGATGATACCGGAACTGTAACGTTGCCTCCTGATGTTTTACTAAAAGTTGGAGGTCCTGGGCGCTTTGAAATCCCTATTAATGAAAAAGATAAGATTCATTTAGAGCGCGTCGAAGATGAGAAGATTGAAATTAATACAAACAAACCACTTATCCTTTCTCCAACTTGTCCTGCTTGCTTCCATATTTATTCTGAATTAGAAACTCAACAATGCCCCGATTGTGGTTCTAGTAGGCCCATGATTGAAAGCAATAATTAAAAAATCACATACATTTAGAATAGAAATATGCTACCTGCTTTTAATGTGCTAGGAGGTGAATTATTACAGTGTTCCATAGATCCTTTGACAGGATGGTTTAGAGATGGTTGCTGTAATACCGATAGGAGTGATAGGTCATTACATACAGTTTGTTGCGTTGTAACGGATGACTTCCTAAATTTTGCCCTTTCAAAAGGCAATGACCTAATTACACCAGCTCCTCAATATAATTTTCCAGGATTAAATGCCGGAGATCGTTGGTGCGTCTGTGCACAGACATGGCAAGATGCATTCGACAAGGGTATTGCTTGTCCTGTCATACTTGAGGCTACACATGAAGAAACTTTACAAGTAATTTCTCTAGAGAATCTAAAAGAATTTAAATTCTAATGTTATCAGAAACAATCTCTTACTTCTCCGCTGTTTCTTCCATCAGGGCAAATAGTGTAATACCATTTTGCACCACTAAAATCAGTCCTATCAATTATTGCACCTGTTAAATCTGAGAATTGTAAATCAACACCTTTGAGGCTAGCGTCTGTTAGGTCTGTAAAATTTAAATCTGCATAGGTCATATTTGAACCATCAAACACAACCCCTTGAAAATTAGTATTAGATGCTTTTATTAGATGTAAATTACTATCTTTGAAGACACTATCTGTAAAATCTCCTCCTTCCATATTTGCATTTTCAAGATTTGCAGACTCGAAATCAGACTCATAGGCCACAGAATTTGATAAATCTGCAAATATTAAAGAACTGTAAAAGAAATTAGAATAACTCATCTTTGAATATGCCATATTAGCAGAAAAAAAGTTTGCCCCCAGGAAAAAACCTTCATCCATATCCGCTTTGGACAAGTCAGCATTGGTAAAATCAACTATGGCAAAATCAGAACCAGATAGATCAGATCCAGATGCATTTACATTAGTCCAATTTGTGTTATCAAAATTAGTATATGCTAAATTTAAACCACTCAAATCGAGATATCTAAAATCACCAGTTTCCAATGCTTCAAGAACTGCAGGATCTACTTTATCCGGAGGTGCCGCGCATCCTGATAATACCGAAATAAATACGACAATAGCCATCGCCGCCTCGCCTAATTTCATATTTTGTCGCCTACTACGTCTGCATTAAATATGTTCATAGAGAGAATATTATGATGCTATTTAATAATCGGGTATTATTGAAAATGCAGTTACCAAATAGCACATTTGAAGAGTTGCTAAGTATATAAGATAGAATAATATATTTTTATATTCCCAATCAGGTATTGTCATTTTGCTAGTTTATGAAGTAACTATTGTCAAAGGATTAGCAGATAGAAATTATAAATATTTCCTTAAAATGGTTGAATAGCATTAAATTTTTTTTCTAGAATTTACAAAAGATCGGTCAGATAAAATACATCAGATTCTTCTCAATTTATATAATATTTAATCAATAATTTTTTTTTAATCCTTAATATTATATATTTTTCTTCCTTTTCTATGACGACTTTCATAACCTATTGATTGTTCCCTGAGAACGGTGTGGAATACAACACTAACTGAGGTGAAGTAAATGAAATATCAAAGAAATCAAATTTCAACTATCTTAATAATAATAATGATGTTATTTTCTGCAGGCTGTTTAAGTAATGATTCTGATGAAAAAGACGTTGAAGATTTACAAGATGAAACCTCATTAATCGGATGCATGGATGATACCGCAATTAATTTCGATCCAGATGCTACAATTCCCGATTTAGATGATTGCGAGTTTTCAGAAGTCAATTCTGTAGATTTACTTTCAATTCCTCACACAGATGGATGTGATAACACAAATCCAATACACTGTATGCTACCTTTCCCTTCTGATGCATTTTTAATTGATGATAATACTACAGTTACAGGAAAAAGGATTTCGTATTCCTCTAACACAATTCCTAGTTCTGGAACTGCTGGACAGATTAATATTCCAATATTAAATCAATTAGATGGGGCTAGCCCTAATACTCAGATAATGACTGCCTTTGACTCAGAGCCTGATGTTTCTGAAATGGCAGGCCAATATAGCATCGAAAAAAGTCTAGATGCTGGACATCCATCAATGATAATTAATCAAGAAACTGGTGAAATAGTTCCTCACTGGACTGAATTAGATATTAGGTCTGATGATAGTGAACCAACTATAATCCATCTGAGGACCATTAAGGCTCTAGATCATAACACCTCTTATGTAGTTCTATTTAGTAATCTTCAAGATTCAGATGGTAATCAGATTAATTCTCCAGTAGGTTTTACAGCTCTTCGAGATAATGTAACAACTACTTCCTCTGATGTAGAAGAAAGAAGACCTTATTTCAATTTATTATTCTCCTGGATTGCAGAAAATACAAACAGACCCATCAGCTCTTTACAAACTGCATGGTCATTCAAAACTGCATCTATAGAATCAATCATAGGGCCTTTACTATCTATGAGAAATGATGCATTAGATAGAGTAGGCGTAAATGGAATAGGTTGTACAGTTGAGACAAGCGAAGAGGTAATGGATGAGGGCGGAAATAGAAGTCATTGGATGATTACAGGAACTTATACAGCACCACAATATACTGAATCGTTTTATCCTCCTACTTTAATTAGAAGAACTTCTGATATTGACAGAACTCCTGTTTTTGTCGAAAATAGAGAAATTCCATTTTGGTTATTGATTCCTAAAACTGCGGTTTCCGAACCTGCTAATTTAACAATATGGGGCCATGGATTCTTAGGAACAGGTGATACTTCTGGATTATATGGCTGGGCTAATGAAAATAATGCAGCTATGCTGGGGACCAGCTTCTATGGTTGGTCAAACGACGATACGATAAGTATAGAATATGCAGTATTAAATATGGAAAATTTCCAACATCAAGCAGAAAGACTAGAACAATCGATGATAAATCAAGTAGTTATGATAAAATCATTTATGGGTATTTGTTCAGATTTACCTGAATTATCTCATAATGGTACCTCTTTAGTTGATGTTTCCGCTCCGGTATACACTGGCTACTCAAATGGTGCAATCAGAGGGCCATCAATAATTGGACTTTCTCCAGACCTAAATCGTGGAGTTTTATGGGCTGGGGGCTCCTCTTTTTCACACATAATAGAAAGATGTACTCAATATGATCGCTTCCATTTCATATTTGCTAGTGATTATGGTTATGCCAGCCAACTCGATAGGGCCGTTGCAATATCTATAATGCAGTCTCTTTGGGATTCAGTGGAATCAGATACCTTCCTTTCACTTAGAGAAGAGGGATACCTTGATGAAGTTGAACCATACGAATTAATGACATTATTTTCTATTGCAGATTTACAAATATCAAATATTTCATCATCCAGGATGATGAGAACTGGAAATATACCTATATTAAATTCTTCAACTATATTACCATATGGAATCGATATAGTTAACGATAGTTATCAAGGATCTATAGGAGTATTCTTTGACGGAGGATATATTCATGCACCCGATGGTAATGAATATGGGGAAGAACCACATCCAGCACATAATGCAATTGGTGGATTAAAAATCGCTCGTGATATGGCCTTTGCATTCCTTCAGATGGAAGATATTCTCGATACATGTAACGGTTACTGTACATTTTCGCCTAGTAACTTAAGTTGGAATTAGAGAGTATAGATATTCATACAATATTATTATGAATTATTAAATTTTTATTTATTCTCTCTATCTCTCTTTTCTTTAAGAAATTTTACTAATGATTCTATATTCTCAAACTCTATTGTCACCATACTAATACTATCGCAATCTTGACAAATAAATCTTTTACCAGTCTCATAACCCATGTAAGGTGCTATTCGGGGGCTAAAGCAATTAGAGCAAACCTCAATTATTTCATCTTCTTTGCCCTTGCTCCCAAAATTCATGTTTTGGTGGAATTGTTTGGTCTATTTAACAAATTGTTATAATTATAAAAAAATTTACAAAAACGTAGACAAGTCTAAAGCATACTGGTTAAAAGATAGTTCATGCAAGAATATCCCGATAAAACCATTTTGAATTCAGAAATGGATACATCTCTATATGGTTTTTATGCATCCTTAGCAGCTGGTGGATTTTTATTGGCATATGCTATTTATTATGTGACTGTAGTAAATGTATCCAGTGATTATGCATACTTGACATTAGGTATTGTTACAGGAGCAACAGCCTTGTTATGTACAACTTTTCACGAATGGCTAAGAAAAACTCAGGGCCAGGAGAGAAATGAAAATGCTGTAGAAGAATACTCTTCTGCTACTGCGATTTTAATGGGGGCTCTTTCTGCAATATGGCTATCGAGATTCTTAGTATTTTATATGGGTCGAGAAAATAATTGGATTACAACTCAAGATCGAGAAGTATGGATTCCCGTTTGGCTTTCTCTACTTCAAACTGTATCCTTAATTATAGTAATGGAATTTAGCATTAAAATGATTCACAGACATTCATTGGGTACTCTTCCGAGGACTGTAGTAATATTGGCACCAGTGAGTCTGGCATTCAGTGCAATTTCAATTTGGATGGATTATTCTAACAATAATCTAGATATTTACCTTACCCTTTCTTTCATTTTATTAATGGCGAGCTCAATTGTAGCATCGCTCCGGCTTAATCGTTCAGCATTATATCTTTTATCATGTGGTCTAGCGGTAATTTTGCCGATGTTATTGGGTATTGACGATGTTGAAAAAATGAGTATCTTAGTCCCATTTGTTATAATCATAGGAATTACTGCTACAGACAGAAGCTTATCTCAACAAATGATAGAGCGAGGGTCAGGAGTAGTAGTTGCTGCTATATTATTCGCACAAATTATTGCGGTAAGTAATGAAGCACCATATATTTTTGCAGGATTAATAAATAGTCCCGAGCCATTTGGTTTAACATTCTGGTTATGGATGTCATTACTGATAGGTTGGTTTGCACCCACTGCTATGCTCAGGACTCCTGCGATGCCAATAGTACTTCCCTTATCACTGATTCTTTTATCATCCGAGGCAGCATTAATTGGTTGGCTTGTGGGAATTTCTGCATTTATTTATTTAGAAACTAGAGAACAAGCAAGAGATTGGGTTGTAAAGTCAACATATGCTGCCACCGTTGCTGCATGGTGGATAACCAGTTCAATTGGAATTGAAAATGAGATGGATTTATTCAGTTTTGGAAACTACACATTAGACTCAATTACGGCTTCTAGTTATATCCTTTTCCCAATAATTCTTGGATTGGGATATTGGGGACAAAGTCGAGGAAGATTTGGTAATTACGTTCCTTCTTTGGTGATACTATTGGCTTCAATAAATGTCGTTTTAATTACTGAATCAAGTATAGTATTCCATTTTTTAATATTTATACCTGCCATAATTCATTTTTATTTATTTAGTGAATCAAAGGATGACAAATTTGAGTCTTTACTTGATAAAAATGTTAATGCAATTTTACTAGTTTTACCAATAATTTTCATAACATTACAAGTGCCAAGTTATTTTCAAATTTACAATATCAGACCATTTTCACTTATTGCTGCTATAATCGTATTTTCAATAATTAATATTTACAGAAAACCTTCGGAAAATTTGGTTTTAAAACCTGAATTTGCATCTGTAATGATATTATTAATCATTTTTATCGGAGAAACTATTGCGTCAAATGAATATAATTCTGACAGATTCATATTATTATTGGTATTAGTAAGTTTAGTAATATTTTCTACTTTACTTGCATCTGAAACAGGGGCATTGAGAAAATCTACTCCGCTTGAAAGATTATTTGGTATCGTATACTTACTTCCTATTGCTGCAATATCATCAACTATCATGTTGGGATTAGATGCAAATATTTTCTATCTGGTTTTGCACGATATATTGATATTATCAGCACCATTGATTGTTAATTTGAGACTAAAAAAACTACATGATCTCTCACAAGAAGCTAGAAATTTAGGGACATTCACATTATTCACTCTTCTCTTAATTGGTTTAACCGATATTTCTGGAGGCTTACTTGCTATACCAATCTTCTCTCTTACAATTTACAGAGCAACAAAACATGTTTCTACTCCAATCCTTCTTTTATCTCCTTTAATTGCAATTATATATTCAACTATATTTGGAAATACTTACTCTGATAATTCAATACTTTGGTCTATTTTAGGAAGTATTCCGTATTTTGGAGAATTTTCGAATCTATTAATTTTCGCTACACCTCGTTGGAGTTCTTTGTTATTATTATCAATTCCTTTGATGGTTCTATTCAATATTTCAGAGGAAAGACAACGCCAAGATGGGTCTAGGTATGGTCCAGAGCAATTTTTTGGACCATTTATTGCTATATTATTGGGTCTTTCTTTTTTACTTCCTGATGAAAAATTGGCTCCGATATTCATAGTATCTTTACTCACGTACGGCTCTTGGAAGTATGGATTATTACATTGGTTTTGGATAACGCCTATTGCCAGTTATTGGGCATTTGTAAATCTAGCAGAATTGATGGTATTAAAAGATATATACCCCGAAGGATTCGCATCCTTTGTTGCAGGTATTATTGGTTTAACACAGTATTTATTGATAAAAAATAGAATATTGTATACTAATGCCAAAGAATCTTTTTCTTTTGACGAATTAAAATATCTAGCTCCAATATCAAGAATAACAGCATATTGCTTTTTAATGATGTCAGGAGATATTAGTAATTTCTTACCATTTTTGACAAGTTTACTGATTACATTCGATACTTTCAAAAATAATCAACCTTGGCTAGTCCATTGCTCTATTTTACTTCAAACATTTACTCTATACTATGCATTGAGTGATTATGATGTAAATTTTGGATACATTTCACTATTACCAATAACATTTGGATTATACATGATATATTGTTCATGGGCTGAATACAATCCATTTACAGAACCTAATGTTGATGAAATTGATTTTAATATAGAAAAAATAGTAGATACTAATAAATTTGACCATCAATACAATTTAGGATTAATTGGTTCTCTTTTTACAATTTTCTTTATGATTCCTTTTACAGAAGAAATAGATTATGATCACTTATTTGAAGTAATATTAATTTTATTATCTGCACACCATATGATTCTAGGATTTAGGAGAGATCAAGGTTGGAGGAGAATATTCGGGTTAATTGGCCTCCCTTCAGGACTCATATCTCTAGGTTCTGAATTCAATGGACTAATTCTAGTATTGACATTATTCTTAGCGGCATTAACATTAATTGGTCAAGCTGTATTATATTCTTCTAAAGTAGGTTTAGGAATAGGAAGCACCATAGAGGGAGAAAATCCAATAATATCAAAAGTAGGATTGCCTCATAAAATTGATAATAATGATACTAAAGAGCAACATTATATTACTTCAGATACTAATGTTCAAGGCGCAATTGAAGAAGATGTAAAGCAAGAAATACAAGATATACATCAATCAGACATAATTTCTGATCCATTATTTACATCCGATAAATCTAATTTTAATATAAAATTAGATAATATATTAATCGAAAAGATGGAAACTAATATAGAAAATGCGTATAAGTCATTTGATCCTTCTTTATGGTCTCCAATTTTGAGAATAAATTCTAGTGGCCAATTATTATTAGAATGGGAAAGAATTTAAAAAAATCAGTTACTTTATCCGTCAATTTATCTATAGATATTAAACGACCATTTATATCATAACTTTCTCGAAGTTTGAAATAGTGAGAATAATGACAGATACAGATAAATTATGGATGAGACTTGAAAAACAAATCAAATCTGGTTATTTTGTGGTAAAAAGTGAGTGAACTCATCACAAAAAACCTGATGTACTAATGGATAGTATAATCTCCTATTGACCAACGGGGTGTAATATGAAGCACATGGCTTTGATTATCGGGATAATGATGATTTCCCTACCTCTTTCCGGATGCCTTCAGGCCTCCAACAATTCCTTTTTTGATAATGACCCCTCAAGAATAGACGGTCAATTTGTTACAGACTCTCGAGGTATGCCTGTAGATTTTAACATCTATGAAAGTATCGTAGGAATGCCATTTAATTTTATTTTCAGTAATGTCGGCGAGGATGGCCCGGAACCTAGCATAGGCATTACTTCTAGCGGATGCATCTTTTTTATCGCAATGGAGCTACCGATGAGGTCTTGCGACCATGGATTATCATGGGAAAATACTCGAGATTTTACCCAAGCTCCATTCACTAGTGATCCATATGGCTGGGTGGATCCGGTCACTGACCGAGTTTTCAACATCCATATGATGGGACTTGAATCAACATGGATAGGATGGTCTGATAATGACGGAGAATCGTGGTTAGGCAATCCACATGATTCTGGCCCTCTACCCTTAAATGATCATATCAAACTTGCCACCGGCCCTTGGACAAGTGATGGGTATGGAATACCTGGTACGTTAACTCCAATATATGATGAAGCTGTATATTTTTGTTACAATAAACTTGCAGGTATTTTTTGTTACACTAGTTTCGATGGGGGTGCTAGCTTTGAGGTCGGAGGGCAGATCTATGGTCTAGCCACAACAAATGGAGGATTGCACGGTGCAATAACGACCGCTCCGGATGGTACTGTATATGTTACCCCTAGAGTCGAAACTCCTGCAGTAATATTCTCAAAGGATAATGGATTATCATGGGACACCCGTGAAATGGGAGAAGATGTAGGAACTCCAAATCCTCGTAAAAATTCTGAAGTTGCTACCGATTCCAACTCTAATGCATATCACATTTGGTCGGGTTCTGACTTTGGAGTTTATATGTCACATAGTATAGATTCTGGAGAGTCATGGAGTCAAGAAAGTATTCGAATCAGCCCAGTAGAAGTAATTTCTACAACTTTTCCGCAGATTGATGCTGGAGATCCTGGAAGAATAGCTATCACATATCTTGGTAGTGAAAATTCCAGTGAACTTGGCTTACCAAATATTGATGGAGAAGCATGGGATGGAAACCCACATTTCGCTGATAGTAATGTTAGTTACTATTTGTATATTACATTCAGTTTAAACGCTTTAGACACCAATCCAATATTCCACACGGTTAGAGTTTCATCAGATCCTGTCCAGATTGGCAGTATCTGTTTGAATAGTGGTGATTGCAGGGATATTGGCGGATCCAATAGAAATTTATTAGATTTTAATGACTTACACATCGATAGAGATGGACGTGTATATGTAGCATTTGCAGATGGATGTATTGATAGTTGTGCTGAAGATTTCAACTCCACAGCAGAAAATTCTCGATCAAGTTTAGGTTCTGTATACTATCTTGGCAATGGTCCAAGTTTATTTGAATCGGTTGGTATGCTTACAGAATTTTATCCTCCAGAAAATTCTTAGTTTATAACTTCATTAATATGTATTTTAGTAAACTATTCAAGTGTTAACCACCACATGTGTAATATGAAAATAGCACGCCATAGACTGGTTGCCGATAATTTAAACGATTTATATACATTAATAGATTCAGTTATTCAGAAGACTAAACTTGAATATCCTAAGCTGAATATAGAATTTGATGATCATATCACCAATTTAATCGTTGGATTTAACCCACACTATAATCATGAAGAAGGATGGTCAACGGCGATAATAATCAATCAAGTCAATGAATCATTAGCATAGTTATTAATGAAATATTCTCGACAATAGCGACTAAACGATGATTATACCTACTTTATTTTTAAAAATCACCAATCTTATTTAATTACAAGTCATTCAGCCCTAAACGTGAATGACACTAAATCTAGCCAAGTAGCTAATTTAATCCGCACTAGGCCGTTTACCTTTCTAGCCTTAATGCTCATTATACCTATATTTGTAACTGCACCACATGTGTTGCTCGACTCAGAAATTCCTGAAGGAATAAATATTCAACCTCCTGAAAGTCATGATCCACTTAGTGATGGATTTATTCTAATTATATTGGATGGCGTTGGTGAAAATTGGATGCTCGATGAAGCGAATATGCCACTTTTAAATGAGCGAAGAGAGAGTGGAGCGACGTTAAATCTGAGAACAGGGCCACTCACTCTATCAGCAACTTGTGTTTCTGAAATTATGAATGGAGTTCCTAACTCTCCAAGTGATGGACTTCGAAATTTCAATCTTGAACACCCTGGAGGTGATGACGCATGGACTCTTGCCTCAGAAAGAGATGTTTCAAGTACTAAATCACCATATAATGTTGGATTAGTTGGTAGTTACGTTTATGGTAATATGTACGGAGATATGGATAATTTATATTTTAAAGATACTTTCCTAGGTCATGCAGACTATTACCAAGGGGATGAAGATACTGCAGAGGTTCTTTTTCAATGGTTTGAAAACGATTCATACAATGTGATAGGTGCTCATTTTTCAGGACCAGATAAAGTAGGACACAGATGGGGAACAACTGGAGAGAAGTATGCAGAAAAAATTACACATATAGACGGCTTAATAAATGAAGTACTCGACAAAGTTCCTGAAAATTGGACAATTATTGTTACTGCAGATCATGGTATGACAAAATTAGGAACACATGGCTCATCACAAGATGTTACCAGAGAAGTTGCTGCCCTTGTTTGGGGCCCACAGGTCATAGCAGGTTCACAATCAGATGCACACCAACGTGATATTCCAGCATTAACGATAGCCGTCCTCGATTTACCTTTCCCAATCCAGCTGCATGGTCAAATACCATTAGATATTCTTGAAATATCGGCAGTAGAAAGAAATGACTTGGAGAAATGGAATTGGCAAGCGGCTTATGAAAGGCAACTATTCCTTCAATCAATTGATAGACCTGCGGCCAGAGATATAAGTCCAGATATAATTGAATGGGAGAAGATACCAATAGATGCAGAGTTTACTAGACTTGTCGATTTGTTAATCTCAGCCAGTACTTGGAGTCTTCTAGCAGCCGCAGCAATTCTTTTAGTTGGGGTCGGCGTTCCGAAAAACATTGAAGAACGTAGGGTTACTTCAATATTCATTACAGTTTTGACCACGATGATATTAAGTCATGCATTCATCGGATATGTAACTATACTGCCTCGTCTAATTGGTGCTTTCTCATCAATTTGGATTGTTTGGTGGACACTTAATAATTATCATAAAAACTCTAATGAAGAAAATATATTCAATGAAGGCACTTCTATGCCTGATTGGTGGCCATGGTTAGCTGCTGCTTTAGTACTAAGTTTTGGTAGTATTAGATTATGGTTTACTTTAATCCCATTAACCTGGATAATCATGAGTCAAAGATTTAGGAATGATAAATTTCATAATAATAATAATAATAATAATAATAATGAAAAAATAGCTCTAACTGTATTGGGCTTCATTTCGTTACTTGGTATTACAGGAGTTCATGAACGTCTTGTTGGCGAGCATTGGGTTTTACATTTAGTTCAATTAGGATGGCCAGAAAATACTACTGGCATAGTTTTTAGCACTCTTATTTTGTCAATTACTGGTCCTATGTATAAATATCTCAATAATGAGAAAGAATTCAGAAAAGAAGGATTTTTTACTTCATGTTGGTTACTATTGATTTTATTTGTAAATTGGCTTGAAATATCTAATATAGACCTACTTACCTTATTGATTATATTATTTGTTGGATTACTAGGTCTTTTTCAAAGGGCAAATATCATCTCAGATCAACTACAAAATATAAAATTACCAAAAGAACTTGATATAATTGCTTTAGGAGGATTTTTGGTTCTAACATGGGGAGCTTGGTCAGCATCAATCACTCTCTTACTAATCTCGTCGATTGATGTTCTTATGCGTACACAATGGAAATGGATAACACTAGAAAAATATGATTTAAAAAATCCTAAACCATTTATCGCCGCTGCTGTGTTGCCTTTGGTAATGTGGATACTCTGGTGGACAATGTTAGGGCAAGTAAATGGATTAGAAGCCTGGGCACTCCCTCATCCAAGAGAATTAGATCCTGGTAGAATAGTTGTGAAGGGAGGATATGTGGGTGCTAGAAATAATCCTCCGACAGAATGGATGTCATTGCTTATTGCTTTACCACTATTATTGTCCTCTACAGCCATAGTTTCCAAATTAAAGCAAAGAAATCTTTCTCTTAAGCCGTACGCCCTTGCTCTTTCATTACAATTAGTGGGTTGTTTCGCAACTTTGGCCTTTGCACCTCCATATCCCCGTTTAGTATTTAGTTTGACTTGGAATATTGTATTTTCTATATTCCAAATTCTTGCTGTCCTATTAACTCTGAGTTTAGCATCAACATCCAAAAAGATATCCCAGATGAATATCAAAATTGTCATCTCAGATTAATATCATAGAAAAGCATCTAAGTTAGATTACATCTGACCGATTATGGAATTGGCAGTAGCATCCCAGTGGGCGGAAATTATAGGATTAATTACAATATTAAGTGCAGCTATATATTCTTGGTTTCAAATTAAGGAATTGAAAAAAGTCAGACAAAGTACTGCAGCTCTTTCTTTGGCAGAATTATTTCAATCTCCAGATTTTTCTAGTGGATTAGTACAATTAACTCATCAGCCAGAAAATATAGATACATGGGATAAATTCAAAGATTATCACGGCGATAAGTGGCCACAGGCTCTCTCGGTAATGACAACATGGGAAAGCCTAGGGGCTCTAGTACACCGTGGAGATTTGCAGTTCAAACTAGTTTATGACTTATATTCCGGTCTGATAATGTTCCATCACAATAGGTGCCAACCATTAATTGTAAAAGACAGAAAAAATGGCGGAGATACTCGATTTGAGTGGTTCACTTGGCTATCAGAAAGAATTGAAGAGTACGAAGAATCACAAACTGTAATTAGAGCAGCACATTTAGAGTACAAAGACTGGACTCCTCCATTGAAATAATTTATTTATGGTTTAAAGGTTATAATATGTCAAACATAAGAAATAACAAAAAACCAATGCACAAGCCTAGAAAGATGCATTTTTGGATATTTTTTTTCTCATGGGTATTTATTTGTTTACTTACAATGGGATTATTAAATTCTTTTTTCCAACCAGAAGCAGGATATGTAGAAGGGCACGTGGAAGAAGGTACTGAATGGTTTGAAGAATATGATGAGATTAGATCAACACTTAATGGAAGGACCTATACTACGGATGAATATCGATGTTTTGCATATCTAAATTATACATATTCGGTAAATGGAGATATCTATTTCGGCAGTAATGGCCAACCTGTGGAGTATACTCTTTCTAAATCTAGTAATAGTTGCATTAATCATGCATTAGAATATTATTCTTCATCATTCAATATTTCAGTTTGGTATTATCCTGATGACCCTGCCAACAGTCGTTTAACTGAAGATATTGAAGAAATAACTGACACATTAGTATGTTGTTGTTGCTTTCAGTTTTTTATTGGATTATTTATGATTTATTTTGTGATGTATAAATTTAATAATAACGAAACTTCAACTTCTTTTGATAACAATTTTTCAACCACTCAGTCAATGACCGCAGTTACTTTACTAAAGAGAGACAATAGTCCAAATTTAGCATTAGTGATTTTTAAAAAAATCATCGGACTATTTCTCATAATTTTTAGTATCTTACCGCTTTATATTGTTTACGAAGCAAATACAAAGCCTACTGTAAATGCGGGAGGGGATTTATCTATTCCTTTCACTTGTTGTGGTATATTTGGCGTTATTATTGGCCTTATCTTGATTCTCTCCTCAAACAAAAGTAAGTATGAAGAAGTTCCTATCGTACTATCCAACAAAGCAATAGAGATACCAAAAGAAGATGATAAACCGTCCACTAATGAGAAATGGTGGAATACTTCATTAGAAAAAAAATAATGATGTTGTCCTATGCCACTAATGGTATTACACCCATGATAGTTATTGCTACTGATGCATATCCTCCAACGAGAAATGTAAGTATTTGTGCTACGTTCATACACAACCCTTTGCCTAGTTATTAATTAAAGAGTGTTTTTTTTTCAATAATTATGATATATATGTTTGTATTAGATCGAATCAATTTTACGAATATTTGAAGTTCATATGTAAGTCTCGCATGTCGTAGAAACATGGTTGACCCAACATCTGATGATAGTACATCTTGGCAAACAACTGCAGGTGAGCAGTTTAGTAATTTAAAAGAGAAAATGATAGCTGCAACAGGATATACCGGAAAGAAAGTCAAAGAAGTAAGTAAGGCAACATCTAGAGAACTGGATAAAGCAATTGCACGATGGACGCCACTACCTCTTTCACAAGAAGAAATTAATCGTTTAACCAATTTGAGAAAATCTTTACCTCGCGCTCCCGATGCTCCTTCTCTTGAAGGACTTGTAGAATCAATGGGAAATGTAATGATTCCAATAGACGAATATGAAAAATTATTGCAATCATTTGCGGCCAATGAAGAAATAAGAAAGGAACAAGAGGGAATGTTGATAGAATCATTAGCAATAACCCAAAAGTTATTAGAAACAGAACAATCTCTGGAAAAACTTAAGATTTTAACCTCAGATCTTAAGTTAAGAAAAGATAAAAAACCGCTACAAGAACAAGGACTGAGGGAAAGTTTAGGGACATCTCTAAGTGAAATTGTGATGCTGCTCGGCTTTTCAGTAATTTGGCTTTCATTTCTAATCGGCTCTACATTATACATAGAATCCATGAATCTTGTTTTGGGCGATTATTCTGCGGATTTATTTATTTGGTCTATCGGTACCATGATTTGGTCTCTGGTACTTCTCCAACGTCTTAAGGCATTTAGGACAATTTTAGCTATGCCACTTGGCATGAGAATCCAGACTTCTTTAGGAATTGGTTTAGTCACTGCTATGGCTCTTCTCTTAACGAAAGAAGAGTTTGCTGCAATCAGTAATGTTTGGGGATGGATATCTACAATCGCGCTATCTGCATTACTTCTCTCCGGGCTGATAAGAGGTTTATTTAATTCATCAAAATACTTGATAAAATTTAACAAGATAAAGGAAATAGAACCAATCATTAAAAAATGAACATAATTCCTTTCAAAAGACATATTAGGATACAACTCAACCGATATTCATGGAAATACGAGGCTTAGTAGTGATTTTTTTACTACTTTTTTCATCAGGTTGTCTACAAATGGATGACACAAATTCGTTAGAAGATAGCGATAATAATCAAGATGATTCCCTATCTATAGACTTAGATTACATAGAGTGCATGATGCATGAAGATTTAGAAAGGTGCTGGAATGTTTTCGTACCAACTACTGCAAATTTATCTGGAGCACCTATGATAATTGACCTCCATGGCAATACATTAACTATGCAAGACCAAAGAAATCTATCAGATTTTGATGATATTGCATCTGAAAATGGTGCTATTGCGATATGGCCTCAAGGTTTCGATAACTCATGGAATTCAGGCTATTGTTGCAGTACTGCAGGAGAGTTAGGACTAAATGATACTGGGCTAATAATGGAAATTGTTGATAAAATTATTACTAATCATTCAATAGACGAGAGTAGGATATATCTAACCGGTTGGTCAAATGGTTGTTCTTTAACTCAAAAACTTGCAAATGAACACAGTGACAAATTCACAGCTATTGCTTGTATGTCATATTATTTACTTGATAATCCTAAACCGAGTTATTCTCCAATCCCAATTATGGAAATACACGGCCTCCTCGATCAAATAATATTGTATTCTAATGATGCCATTCATCTTCCAAATATGGAAGCACAGGAGCACGGGGCCATACAGAATTTACTAATGTGGGCGGATATGAATGGATGTGAAGGCCTAACTCCTGATTCAAATGAACCATCAATATTTTATTCACAACAAACCTTTACAGAATGTGAAAACAGTACTATGGTTTCGTTAGTTACCATTTATGGTGCTGATCATAACCCATACGAGAACTCCTTTGATCCAGATGGGCCGTTAATTTTCATAGGTAATGGAGGAACTGTAGATACAAATGGTATAGCATGGGATTGGCTAAGCAGTTGGTCTAAATAAAATGGATATTATCTAAATATTTTGTAATCATTATACCGTTTCCTTCAAATCTAACAATCTGTTGTAGCATATATGAGATTTGTTATCGCAGCCGTCTTAATTGTTTTAATTGCATTACCTCTTTCATCATCTAGTGTTGCCTTACAAGATAATATTGAAGAAGATTTGCCATGGTGGGAGACGACTTCTATGGATTTAGATCGTGATGGTATTCATGATGCTATTTGGCTTGCAATTAATAGCGAACTATATGATTGGGTTAGTGAAGACAATACAATTAGTGTTATTGTTGATTTTGATCATCAACCAACTTTAGCAGATCAATATATGCTTGAATATGAAGTAGATTTCAAAACACAATTCAGATACCATTTGATTGATAGTATTGCAGGCCAAGTGTCTGTGGATGATATTATTGAACTTTCACGACTCCCAGGCGTAGTTTTAGTGGAGCTAGATGGTATACTTACTATTCAGATGAATGAAGTTAATGATGTTCATGGTATACCATTGATTTGGGAAGAGACTGGTTACACAGGAGAAGGCAGTGTAGTATCCATAATAGACACTGGAATCGACTCTAAACATGTCGCCTTAGATGATTTAGACGATAATAATTCAACAAGCGATTCTAAAGTAATCGCTTTTTATGATCCAGTAAATAATCCTGAAAAGACGAATGGCACTGAAATAAAAGCCTATGATGACCAAGGTCATGGTACTCATTGTGCTGGAATAACTGCTGGTACGGGGGCACCCACATACGAATACGTGGGCGTTGCTCCACAGGCTCAGTTAGTGGGAGTCAAAGTTCTAGATTCAGAAGGTTCAGGCTCTTTCGCTACAGTAATGGCTGGCATGGAATGGACAGTTGATAAAAGGCATGATTTCAATATAAGAGCTGCAAGTATGAGTTTAGGAGGACTTGGAGCAATAGAATGGACCTCATCTGAAGAAGAGAGCGTAAACAGGATGGCAAATGAAATGGTAAGATCTGGAATTGCTTTATTCATCGCTGCCGGCAATTCTGCATTTAGTGCGCAAATAGGCACGCCAGGTTCAGCCGAGGACGTCATTACAGTTGGAGCTTTAGACAAAGATACTTCAATTGCAATTTATTCAAGTCAAGGACCTACAGAAGAAGGACGAGTTAAGCCAAATATTGCCTTTGTCGGCTCACAAGTTAATGCTCCAGAAGCGAATTCTGTAGATGGATATGTGGCTTATTCAGGTACCAGCATGGCTACACCAGGTGCCGCTGGCTTGGCAGCATTGATGTACCAAGCAAACCCCGACTTATCTCCCTTTGACATTAGGAATATAATGCAAGAAACTGCAACTTACAGGGAATGCCATTACATGGGGGCAAATGAGCCGTGTGCAGAAGATTTAATACCTAAAAATCGACAAAATAATGTCTATGGTCATGGACATGTAGAGGGGTTACCCTCACTACTGGAGGCCGCAAATTATGTTTATGAATTAGATACCAATATTATCTTGAATGCAAGTACGCCAGTCTCAGAAGATAATAGAGTATATTTGTCATCTTCAGAATCCTTTGAGGTTTCTGTTACCGGAGGGGCAGCAGAAGTACAATGGAGGACCTGGGACATGAGAGATAACTGGATGAGTCACCCTAATTTTAGTCCCGGAGATACAAACTTCGATGTGAGCTATAAAATGCTAGTGGATAGGATTCAATATCTTCCTGGTAATCAAATTGAGGGTAATCAGACATTAATGTTTAGGGCTATACTAGATGATGGGGCTTCAACTAATTTAGTAACACATGTTTTTTTATTGAGTGAAGATAATAATATACCAACTCAGGATAGAGGGTTGTCAGGATTCACTTCTTTAATAGGTATTATTTCTGTTCTCGGTGCTGCAATAATTATTGCCGGAAATCGTAAGGACTAGGTCATACTTTGTCATTTCCATATTCCCTTTTTGCAGCGCTTTTTGCAGGAGTCGTGGCAATTGCAGTCACACTATTAATTGAGAGGTACGGAGGTGCAGTTGGAGGAATTTTAGGAACAATTCCTACTACCATAGTTCCTGCAGCAGCTGGTATCGCCTTGGCAAGTAATAATTATTCAGATCTAAATGTAAGCTTGGCAATTGTCCCAGCAGGGATGTTAATTAACGGAATATTTTTAGTAAATTGGATAATATTACCCACTTATTTTAATAATACTGAAAAGATATATACCACATTAATTACTATAACTTTACTTTCGCTAATAGTTTGGTCTTTATGCGGTCTAATAATACTGAAAATCATTCAAGTAAGTTATGATTCATCATTATCTTCATTCCAAATAGGGTTAATCGGGCAAATTTTATTGACAATTCTCGGAATTACTATGTCTTGGCGCATTGGGGCAACTCCGAGGGGCAAAAACAGGGTGAATAAATATGTAATATTTTCAAGGGGTATTATGGCAGCAATAGCGATAGGACTTGCTGTTTGGATTTCTAGTCTTGGATATCCCCTTCTTGCAGGGCTTGCATCAGTTTTTCCAGCTATTTTTCTTACTAGCATGGTCGCGCTATGGATTTCTCAAGGGCCATCAGTACCGATGGGTGCAGCTGGTCCAATGATATTAGGAGGAGCATCAGTTGGAGTCTATGCCATTGTAGCAATGTGGACTCTACCTAATTTTGGTATTTTTTGGGGCTCAATTGTTGCCTGGTTTTTTTCAGTTATCTCTTGGTCTATTCCATGTTTCCAATTTGTTCAGTGGAGACAGGATATTTCATCCAATAGCATTTAATTTTTTAATTATGCACTTTTTCCCACAATTCATCCAATTTAGTATACAGTTTTTCTACTGACCCATCATTGAATATTTGGAAATCTGACATCTCTGCTGTTGCATCAAGATCTTGCCCTGCAGAATCCTTAGCTTTTGCTTCTTTATTTTCTTGTTGTAAAAATATATTCCTCTCGGTAGGATCTCCTGGTCTCGCCCTTTCTAGTAATCTCGACCAACGTATTTCCTCACTAGCCTTTACTTCAATAAGAAAGAAATCTCCTCTTAATCTTAATGCAGAGACTTCTGCTGGAGTCCTTATAGAATCTATTACTGCATCTTCTCCATTCAAAATTTCAATCAACATCTCAGCTAGGATTCCACTTCCGCCCTGCCTTCTAAGCTCTCTCCCTCCCTCAATTAATGTATCTCTTGTAATTTCCTTATCTTGTTCTCTAAGCCATGCTCTAATTGAATCTGAACAAGAATAACCTTTCATTCCTTTTTTACTAAACCATTCTACTAGGGTGGATTTACCCGAAGCATTTCTACCGGTTAGGCCAATCAACATGATTGACCTGAGAGGGAGGAGGAAGATATTGATTTCGTTAACTCCAATATCTTCTGGTACTTGCGTATTTTAACTCCGCCTCATGAATTGCTCGCAAAAGTGTAGCACGTTTACCAGGTATCTTGCCTCTCAATATCCTCGTTGCAGTTTCTTCTCCCACTCCTCTCCCCATTAGACAAATAATTGCATCAATACCATGATTTTTGATTAATTCAGCATTTTTTGTTACTTTCTCTCTTATTTTAAAATCCCTACTTTCAATCATTTCTACAAGCCTTTTTTCCATTCTTTCTGGAGAACATGCAAGCATAGTTCCACCGCATGATGAACAAGGATCTAATCTTTTGTTTATCCTTTCTACTCGTTTCCTTGTTTTGTCGTGACAGTTAATACAAATCAGCACTACTCTTTCATTCATCAATCTTAATTCTAAACGCTCCCTCAATTCTTTATCAGACCAAGATGGAAGCAATAAGTCTCTTTCTGCTTTAGGAGATACTCCTAATTTACCAGGAGGGGTGTGAATCAATCTTATTGATCCATCTTGTATGGATTTTAGTATATCCATTGTTCCTTCAATATCCATTCTTTCATGAAATAATTTATCCAATGCCTCTTCAATAACTGGTGTCCCTCTGTATCTATTCATCAAACCTCTAATATTCACCTTTCTAGGATCTACTCCTTTTTTCAACACACCCATCTTTTTTGCTACTTGCACAACTCTCCATCTTACAGTTCGACTATTCGGAACCGTCATTCTCAATATTGATGGAAGTGCAATTGCAGGGGTTTCTTTCAGCCATCCAATTATGTCTAATACTGAAGTACCAGGTATCTGAAATGATATTCTGTAGGGATCTATCAAAACCCTCCCCATTTTTCCTTCACGCATTGAACCCATTGACTGAATAAAATGCGCCAAAGTCTCATTAATCTTCGAGCCTTTACAAGTATTCAACGTTATAGTCCCCGTTCTTTCTTCTAAAGTCATAGTTTCTCCATCAGGAATCTCACCAGTGGATTCTATGTGTTCCATGATTGCTGAGATTAGGACATCTTGCGCAGATTTACTTAAAGGATAATCATCTAAATTACCTTCATTTTTTTCACCCGTTGCTCCTAATGTATGAGCGGTAATTTTTCGTAAACGACCTACTTCTTCGGCTATA
>Ga0315320_10000086_pt1 | contig 71164 bp, 54 predicted proteins | sample M140m21515metaG_FD_203458 | JGI IMG/M metagenome (GOLD analysis project Ga0315320, IMG submission 203458) | Ammonia-oxidizing marine archaeal communities from Monterey Bay, California, United States - M1 40m 21515 | ecosystem: Environmental > Aquatic > Marine > Coastal | place: USA: California... | reverse complement strand
CACATATGACTTCGGTGATACTACGTAGTTCAGCAATTAACTCCTAAAAAAAATACCCTTTTTGACGCACTAAATTTCGATAAAAAACCTTTGTTTTAATTGGGCTGTAGAAAGATACGTGATGTAGTCCCGTCAGAATATTGATATAAAACTACACCTGAACTATTGTTTTTCACTTCTCGGCCCATAATATCCAATACACGGATAATGATCTTACCTTGCTGAGGAGAAATTCCCGAAAGATTCGCAGCAGGCTCACAAAGTTGTTGAAAAAATAACCAGGCCTCTCGGCTGGCTTGGATATCCATATTCCCATATGCTCCTGGCCAATCATGACCTCCACCTTGAACGGTATAGAGCCATACTTCAGTACACGAATCTTCGGAACCATACTTTTCAGAAAAAACCGTGCTGCCGTCATTAGTACTTGTGTTTGGAAAGTTCTCGGAACTTTGAAGTGTTAAACTAAATAGGTCATTGAAGAACGATATGGTTTCCGGGATACTCGGATAGGCCCCCCAACCATCTTGGTTTGTGGGGTCTCCATCATAATAGGTTACATTGTCATTCGTTCCATGTATCTCTAGAATAGAAACTTCATTCAAAGGAGCACAATCGTCCATAATATCCTGCATGATCATACCAGCGATTGGAGCCACTGCTCTAAATGTTTCTGAAGCCTGACAAGCCAACATATAACAAAGGTCTCCACCATTAGACATCCCTGTACAAAAAACCTCATCTGCAGCAAGAGAATAGGTGTTTTGAAAATAGTTGTTCAGATTTTGTAAGAAAGCGACATCGTCAACCGTTTCATTATTTTGAAAATCATAACCTACATTAAAGAAGGTATTCCCTCCCCAATCTTGCGTTCCCTGCGGATAGCAAACAGCAAAACCATATTCATCCGCCAGCTGATTGAATTCAGAATAATTCATAATGCCTTCTGCAGTTCCCGTGTAGCCATGACAAACAAATACCAATGGGCAATTTTCAGGTGCATTCGAAGGGTGGTAATAAATATATTCTCTTTCAATGCCACCATCAATGATTGTTCCATATTCAAGTGCCTGTATGTTCATCGATAAAACATCATTTGTGGAATTATCGTCCGAAGGAATGCCATTAATGTTCGAGAGCGTAACTTGAAGTGAAGTTTGACCCGAATTAAAAATTTGAAGGTTATCCGGATGAGTAAAATTGTAGGCTCCTAAAGAAGGTATAGCAACACCTGTTACCGAAGTATTAAAGATCATGCTGCCTCCAATATCCCAAGAAACATCAAACGAGGTTATATTCTCAGCGCCCGTATTTGTAACAGTTCCTGAAATAGGAAGATTCACAGGAACATTTACATTTGGAGGAATGGCTAACGAGGTCAATGCCAAATCGAGGCCTTCTGGTTCAAAAATCAAAACATCATCTATCGCCCAACCGAACATCCAACCCCCATCGTCATCATAATGAAACCCCAAAAGAACATTTGCGTTACCACAAAGAGATGACAGATCAATAGACTGCGAATCCCATGCCCCCTCTTCAGCACCTTCAATTGTTGAAAGAATGGACCAAGAAGCACCATTGTCGAGACTATATTCTAATGTTGCTATTTCCGTATTTCCTTGAAACTCACCTCCATCAAAATAGTTTTCAAACTGCAATGCTGCAGCCGTAATATTACTAAAATCCAATGTTGGTAAGATTAAATAATCCACACTCTTGTCACAATCACAATCATCGTCATTCGTTCCAATAATCTTTCCATGATTCGCTATTTCCCACCATTGACTTTCGATATTTTGGGCAGTCCCTATGCTCCATCCACCATCCGAGGCATTCGTTGATATCGCCCATCCATTTGATAAATTATTTCCTTCAAAATCTTCAGAAATTAAAATATTCTGGCTTTGCAATGAAAATGTCCAAAAAACAATACATATAAATAATAAGCTTTTCATGTTTTGAATTTAAATTAATCAGGTACTATAAAATGTTTCTCAACAGACCCATCATTGAAGATATACCATTGAATTACTCCTTGCTTTAAAATTGTATCGCGACCTAAAACATCTACAATCTTTAAGCGTTTTTTCTCATGATCAAATTCTAGTAAATCTTGAATCCCTAACTCTTGAGGGCAGGTTTTATCTTCGAGAAAATCCCAAATAACTTGAGGTGAATAAAAATCCATATTAATCGTCCCTAGACCACCAAATAGCGTTGCGATTCCTGGCCATTGGTGACCGCCACCGATAACCTTTATGTGCTCAAGTGAACCTCCTAAACAATTTTGATAGACATACCTTTCAGGATAAGATACATCGAAAAGACTGTTGTTCGGCATCTCCACAAATGTTGGCTCAGCGTCACAGGATAAATAATTCTGCCAAAGCGACATGACCTCATCCACTGAAGCTCCTATCGCTGCACTACCATTATAAGGTACTATACCATCTGAAGTTCCGTGAATATGGAGCACAGAAGTCTCAAAACTCGGGTCAAAATTAGTAAAGGTTGTAATTGTCATACTGCCTGCAACAGTTCCTATTGCGGCGAAACACATAGTAGACTCACTCGCTATTTTATGACTCAAAAACCCTCCATTTGAAAACCCGCAAAGGTATCTTCGGTAAGGGTTTGTATTATAGTTTGTCTCAAAATAGATGACTAGGGACTCTATAAATCCTAAATCATCAACTTCAGCATTCACAGAATTTAAATCGGCATTCCAAGAAGCGTTGAGACCATCGGGATAACAAACTATCGCATTATTGGCATCTGCAATTTCATTAAACCCTGTAATATTCATGATTCCATTTCCGGATTGAGTTAGCCCATGGAGAACAATTAACAAAGGATATTCTTGCGTTGCGTCCCATGATGAAGGAACATAGTAAACAAAGGTGCGTTCTTCTCCCTCAAAAGTATAACTTCCTTGGATCTGAGCATTTATAAATGTCGATGAAAGCAGAATAAAGCAAATAAATAGTTTGTGCATACCGCAAGATACAAAACATGAAAAAAAAACAATAACCATATTTTTCTTCAGAGTCTAAAACACTCGTACCTTTGCAACGTTGATCCCACACTATTTAAGATGAAAGAAGAAGAGAAGAAAAAGGAAACTTTATCGTCGCAAGACCTAAAAAACTGTATAAATGTCTTGGAACACTTGTCCCAAAACGGGGACCAGCTCGTTCAACTTTCGGAAGAGCAACGGGTGCAATTAATGAAAGCCGCAGGAGAAATTAGCAGGCCAGATCGTATCGAGAGAAAAAAAAGAAACAAAGGGGTAAAACTAGCAAAGAAACAAGCCATAGATACCATTAACAAAAAAGCTCGGGCAGCGTCGAGTATTAGAAGTGCAAGACGCTCAGATGTTTTTGAAGCACCGCTTCAGATCGCTATGCCCGAAGCAAAAAAAAAGAAGCTACTCCTTACTTCCGAACAGAATTGTTATGTGTGTAAAAAGAAATATCAAGAAATACATCATTTTTATGACGCCATGTGCACGTCATGCGGAGATCTCAACTACACAAAAAGATTTCAGCGCTGCAATATGACAGGTCAAGTTGCATTGATTACAGGCTCAAGATTAAAAATTGGCTACCATGCAACATTAATGATGCTGCGTTCAGGCGCATCTGTAATCGCTACAACGAGATTTCCTGCAGACTCTGCTATTCGCTTCTCGAAGGAAAAAGATTTTTCAGAATGGGGAAATCGTCTTCATATTTATGGACTTGATTTAAGACACATTCCAAGTGTAGAATTATTTGCGACCTATGTTGAAAAAAAATATGAGCGGCTCGATATCTTGATTAATAATGCAGCACAAACGGTTAGAAGGCCCGCCACTTTTTACAGCCATTTAATGGCGAAGGAAAATTTACCCTTTGATGCGCACAATGCTAAAATTCAAAAATTATTGAAGCACCATAGCCAATGTTTAAAAGAGATAGATCATTTTAATGTATCAGGCTCAGAACACCAAAAAGCTCTGGCTGTCGGTTGGAATGTACAAACCCCAGGAATCGGAATTAAAGCTTCAGCCCAACTCTCTCAAATCCCCTATAAATTTGACAACTCAAATGAGGCATCAGAAATTTTTCCAGAAGGAAAGCTAGATGCTGACTTACAGCAAGTAGATCTAAGAAAGACCAATAGTTGGCGCCTAAGAATTGGAGAAGTAGAACCGGTTGAAATGATGGAAGTTCAGCTTGTAAATTCAATTGCACCCTTTGTGTTGTGCAACCGACTTACTGCCTTGATGAGAAAAGACTATACGGGAAAGAAGCATGTTGTGAATGTCTCTGCGATGGAGGGAAAGTTTCAAACTTTCAGAAAAGAAGACCGCCACCCGCATACCAACATGGCTAAAGCCGCTTTGAATATGCTGACCCATACTTCTGCAAGTGACTTAGCTAAAGATGGTATTTTCATGAATGCTGTAGATACAGGATGGGTTACAGATGAAGATCCGATTGAGCTGGCAAAATTTAAAGAAGAAGTTCACGATTTCCAACCTCCTTTAGATATTGTGGATGGTGCCGCACGCGTTTGTGACCCATTTATTGACGGTATAAACTCTGGTAAACATTGGAGCGGTCAATTTCTAAAAGATTACTTTCCTATTAGTTGGTAACCTCGCAAAGATAATGCACATAATATGCACATATATAGTGGTTTATAGCGCTAAACCTTTTCAGTTAAAATCCTACAGTTTTACTTTGGATTTCATACTTTAGGAAAAAAATCAATTTAAACGTATGAAACTTTATCTCAATGTATTTTTTACCCTCTTCATTTCAGTTTTGTTTTCTCAAAACATGATAGAGACTCAAGAACAAACCAATCCTTATGTACCCGGAGATGTAATTATCCAAATTTTTAACGATGCCAATATTAGGGATATTGTAGCCCGAGCACCGATAAACTTTAAACTTGAAATCACACAAGAACTTTCTCAAACTGCACACATATGGCAACTTAACTTTGATCCAAATGCTATTTCACATGAGGACATGATCAATTGGTTTTACGGACAACACGAAACGCAGCTGGCACAAAACAATTACTATTTAAAAATGCGTTCGACACTTCCTAATGACGCGACTTTCACTAGCCAATGGCACCATAACAATACCGGCCAAACGGGTGGTACAACTGACGCTGATATCGATTCAGATTTGGCATGGGATATTACAACAGGAGGAACGACAGCCTCAGGTCATGATATTGTAGTTTGTTTAATTGAAAGTGGAAATCTTGACCACCAAGATTTAACAGCTAACAGGTGGGTGAATACGAATGAAATTGAAAATAACGGTGTTGATGACGATGGTAATGGCTACGTTGATGATTACAACGGATGGAATCCCCTTCAAAATAATGACAACTATGGGAATGGTGCTCACGGAACGAATTGTTTAGGGATGATGGGTGCCAAAGGAAATAACGGACTGAATGTTGTTGGTGCCAATTGGGACGTGAAATTAATGGTCGTTGGAGGATACAGTATCAACACTGACGCCAATGCAATTCAAGCCTATCAATACCCTTACGATATGAGAGTATTGTGGAACAACTCAGGTGGCTCAGCTGGAGCATTTGTTGTTGCAACGAGTTCTTCATGGGGTATTGATGGAGAGAATCCAAATAACCACCCTGTTTGGTGTAGTTTTTATACGACGATGGGAGAAGCGGGCATTTTAAATGTCGGTGCGACAACCAACTCAAACTTAAATGTAGATACTGCAGGAGATATGCCAACCGCATGCGACTCTCCGTATATGATTGGTGTGGGTCGAACAGACCATAATGATAATACTGCTGGCGGTTATGGGGCAACAACAATAGAGTTTGGTGCACCAGGAATTAATGTTGTGACAACTGCTGGGACGAACGGTACAACGACTACGACAGGAACATCATTTTCATGCCCATTAACAGCTGGAGTTATTGGTCTTGCTTATTCAATTCCATGTGCTGACTTTATGAATACAGTTATAGCCAATCCACAAATGGGTGCTGATTTAGTATTGCAAGCGCTTATGGATGGCACAGATCCAAAACCTCAATTGGCCAATAAGTTTGTTTCTGGTGGACGACTAAACTCCAGAAATACTCTTGATGAATTAATGGCAGTTGGTTGTAATGGCTCAATCTGTTTTGGACCTAGTGGTATTCAAGCAACAAACGTGTCAGAAAATACGGCATCGGTAACGTTTTCAGTTCCTGCGGAAGCCGATGCAACAAATCTTTATTGGAGGGAGGTCGGTGCTGCGAACTGGATTCCTGAACTAAATGTTAGTTCTCCATTCTCATTAACAGGTCTGAATGGATGTTCGAATTACGAGTACTACCTCGAATCAAATTGTGGTGGTGACATTTCTAATCCTAGTTCCGTTCAAACTTTAGCGACAACGGGTTGTGGTGCATGTATTGACAATCAATATTGTACCAATGCAGCATCTGATGGGGTTGATGAATGGATTGAATCCTTTACGATAGACACCTATACAAATGCCTCAGGTAATGATGGCGGTTATGGTGACTTCACAGGGAATCCTATCCAACTCGATGTTGACAACACCTACAATATTGATATAGAAGTCGCTTGGGGAGGAACATTGTACAACGAGCAATCCAGAATTTGGATTGACCTCAATCAAGATGGAGAATTTGGTGCTGATGAGCTACTATTTGACCAGGGTACGGCGGATCAAACGGTTAATGTTATTGGACAGATAATAATACCGGCAGGTACTCCGCTAGGAACGACAAGAATGCGTGTTCAAATGGCTTATGTAGGTAACACAACCGAGCTTCCTGAGGTTTGTGATAGTTATCAGTGGGGTGAAGTTGAAGACTATTGCGTAGATATTCTTTCCGGAATTACTTGTGGATTAATAGTTACCGATGCTACTGTAAACCCACTCTGTAATGGAAATGACAACGGTGAGATATCTGTAAGCGTTGGCAGTGGTTCTGGTAATTACACCTATGATTGGTCTTCAAGCTTGGGGGAAACCGCGAGTGTTTCAAACGTCGGTGATGGTTCATATAGTGTTGTAATTACAGATGTAGATGCGGGCTGCGATACAACGATTAATTTCACTCTAGATTATGAGATTTCATTATCTGTTTTAATTGAACATGAAAATATTTCATGTTATGGCTTGACCGATGGGATTGTTCAAGCGATTGCTTCCGGGTCCGATGAGTTCAGCTATGAATGGACAGACGGCCCCAACTCTGACTTATGGGATGGCCTTGGCGTTGGTACTTATGAATTAACCGTAACAGACGGCAATGGATGTGCAATAATAAGTGCAGTAAATATCCAAGAACCGGCTGCGGATCAAGCTAGCTTCTCATCAAGTATTAGTTTCTTAAATATACAATTCAACAATACCTCATCTGCGGGATCATATACTTGGGACTTTGGAGATGGGAATACAATTAATACTACCTCACCGCAGCACAACTATGCTTTGCCCGGATCATACAACGTTTGTTTGACAGTAACCACTGCCTGTGGTGAAACGGAAACTTGCAATACAATAACTGTTGATGAGGATGATTCCGGTATAGATGAAAATTACGCGAACTATGTTTCGGTTTACCCAAATCCTACAAATTCTTTCATCAACTTTTATATTACACATCCTAATGTAAAATCACTTGTAGTTATGGATATCGTTGGGAAAGAAGTACTTAAAACCTCAATTTCTTCAGAAATGACAACAGTCAATATTGCTACATTCAGAAATGGGACCTACTTCTTTAGACTTCTTGGAGAGGATGGCAGAACGCTTGTTGCTGATAAACTCTTTAAAGTAAAGTAAAATCTTTATTTCTTAGCGCGTAATCCTCAATTTCTGGAAGCTTTTTTTCTGTTACTGCTCTTGAACGAATTAATAAGATCATTGATTATATTTATAATTTTATTATTTACATGAAATATTTCATACTCTTTTTCTTCTCTTCTCTCATATTTCTGCTCAATGCTCAAACTGAAGGCATGCTACAATACTCAATATCAGCAAATGCTTTGGATACTAGTCTTGAAACTCGTCAAAAAGTTGGTCTGATGACAAATAGCTCTCTTAGAATTTATTTTTCAGAGGCTTTTGCAAGAGTGGAATTTAAAATGGGAGGGAATTATAACATAATTACTATACTTGATAAAATCAATGACAAATCATTGAATTTAATGTCAAGCCCAATGGGTAAATTTGCAAAACGCTCTTCAGCAAGTGAGCTACAAACCGTGCCTGTAAACATAGATTCTACCTCGCAGATTGAGGTCCGTAAATCTGAATTAAAGACGATATTAGGTTATGAATGTTATAAGGTCGTCTTAAAAAACAATAATTATAGAATTGACTATTGGTGCACCGACGAAGTTGAGATTGATTTATCTGCATATAAATTAACCAATGATATAATTCCTGGTTTTCCGTTAGAATTTTCGGCATTGTCTGAAGGTATACAAATGAGATATAGAGCCTCAAATATTAAATTAGAATTAAACAACAAGGAAACTTTTTTTTCTTTTGAGGTTCCAGTAGGATACACGGTGATTGAGTCAGGAGAATAAAAACCTCTTTAAATATTCATTTAAAAGCCATGAATATTCGTTACACACCTATGTGTATTTTTAGTATTGATTTTAAAACTATCTTTACGTAAATCATAGTTTGAAATGAACGCTATATCTCGACCTATCTCAATTTACCGGACCTTTTCTCTAATATTTGTAATCTATATATCTTGTTATCAGTCTGTTGCATTTCTACAGAAAACACCAACAACGAAAAATGCTAATGTATACGCAATAAAGGCTCCTCAGGGATTTGATACTTCCTCAACCTTTAACGGTTATATTTCTGTACAAAATAGTGCTGCAATCATAATGCTCCAGCTGGAAAATTCAAACTATTTGAGAATATTTAATGCTATAGACCGGTCATATTTGGATAGAAATAAACTAAAGTTGATCGAAAGAGGTGATTTAAAAACTCTTTCAGGCGATAAGGGGAAATTCTTGAAACTTTCTTTTAACCTAAATGGAGATATATTTATACGACAAATGGTTTTTGTTGGAGATACCAAAAACACACTTTGGCTCAACATTACTTACCCTAAAGATCTTGAAGAATTGTTGGAAATACCTATAGAGCAGAGTATTAAAACAGCAAACTTAGAGCTTCTTCATTAAAATTTGAAAAACACTAAAACATGAATTGATGTCGCATAAAAGAGTCATTTTACGTTCTTTATTTATTACCATACTAATTTTGGTTAATACCCTTTCATTTGCCCAGCAAATAGTAAATCATATCGTTAGTTTCAACTCTGGAGTACAGAATATGTGGGGCCCTTCGTTTAGTCCTTTTACCATTGACCAAGAAGTCACACTCTTTAATCAGGATTGGAATGTAAATTACAACACAGGAAGTGCAGGTATTTTAAATATAGCAGGCCAAAGTTTTGGTGGCGGTCTAAGCGGATCTTTTTCTGGTGTTCTTGGAAGTAAAGTTCGTATCGAAGGTTTTACGACAGGGACGGTTGAAGTTGATTATCCTGTAGATATTTCGTTAAATATGCCAACTGACTTGTCCTATGACCAAGGAGACAAAGTAACAATCTCTTCCTCATATACCTGTGAATCTAACTGGGGTTTAGAAACACTATACCCAACCGCAGGCGAATTTTTTTGGGATTTCTATTTTCAAATGGCAGCCTCTGCTAGTGCACAATTATGTTTCTTCGGATGTACAACTTTTCCGATCATTCCCTCTTTTGATACGGGGCTTCAAACCCTAAATTTACTTACGATAAGTGCATCAGGAGCATCTACAGAGGGAGAAACAGGTATATGGTCTTTGGGGCCTGGTGACTTTTCAGATCCTTTCGCGCAAGAACCAGGCATATTAGGTTGGCCTTATTCTTGGCCACCTCAAACTGACCCTCAAACATCACCATCAATAAATTTCATCCCATGGCAAGTTTATTATGGGTCTTTTTTTCCTGTTGAACTTGAAGCAGCATTGGGTCTTTCAGGAGAAGTAACTATTCCATACGTATCAACAGAAGAACAAACCACTATTAATTCAAATGGAGACATCAATGCTTGTGGCGATTCTACTTATTTCAATATTAATCTTGAGATCTTTGATCTACTGGGAGAGGTTCTATCCAATGTTCCTGGACCGGTTGGAGCCGCGGGGACGGCTTTAACCTATCTTTCTGGTACTGAAGAAATAGGTCCTGCAGAAGTAAGTTGGAACTTTTTTAGCGCAAGTTTTAATGCTAACATCACCAATAATCAATGCTTTGATTTCACCCCGAAAATTTATGCTGAAATGAATTTTCCTCTTCCTGTAAACTACTCAATTATCGATGGCAATTCCAATAATGTTTCAGCGACCGGACAATCTAGTATTATTACATTTAAGGTTGGAGATAAAATTGAGTACAAGTATCCTTGTTACTATGAAGAAATAAACATAACGCCCACATACACAATTGAAGGTAATTTTCGAAATCATACTTATGATGAAGTAACCTTCAATTTTTTAATGAGCGCTTTTGAATTTGGGTTTGAAATCCCTTCAGTTATTGTAATACCTGGTTTTACCATCCCAGAAATATGTATCCCAATTCCTTATCCATGCCCCACATGGTCAAATCCTTTTAGATGGTGCTCGTACGAGGCTTGTACTCCTGAGATTGTTGTGCCTGATTTGGGTTTTCCGGGATTTGATTTAAGTGTGGGCCCATTGTGGGATACAGAATTGCCTCTTGGTTCTTTTAGTTACAACTGGTTTGATCAAACATGGGAGTTAGAAGGCTTTAGTCCTGTAACTAAACCATCATTTTCAATGAAGGCATCACCGATTGAGGTCTTTAGTATCGTAAACGACGTGGCCTGTTTTGAAGATCTTAGTGGCAGCATAAATATTAATATTAACGCTGAATCACATGCATATCCTTATAATTTTGAATGGTCTAACGGGACTAATTTTTCTAGTGATTTTGCTACCACATCGCTCTCAAATATCGGAGCCGGACAATATGTTGTCGATATTTTAGACAATAATGGTTGTCAACTATTTACTGGAGCTACCATAAATGAACCTACTGAACTCTATTTAGATTATACGAAATCCAATAAAAAATGTGGGGGAGGCTTAAATGATGGTGAAATTAATTTATCTGTTTTCGGTGGTTCTCCACCATATTCATTCAATTGGTCCAATGGTGCAAATACAGAAGACCTTTCAGGATTAAACTCTGGCACATATACTGTTGTTGTAAGTGATTTCAAAGGTTGTCAAGCCAGTATTGAAATCATTATTACTGAGCCTAATCCTTTAGTGATAAACGGACTCCTTACACCTGTAAATTGTTTTTCAGGAAATGACGGGGAAATAGATATATCTGTTTTCGGAGGAAACCTTCCTTACAGCTTCTCATGGGATTCAGGTCCGAGTACTCAAAATTTATCCAACCTGAATGCAGGAAATTACACCTTAACAGTTTTAGATTCTAAAAACTGCACAACACAAAATATATTTACAATAGATGAACCGAATGCTCCATTAAGTTTAAGTGCCTCGCAAACGGCAGTTTCATGCTACGGAGAAAATACAGGCGGAATTGATGTGACTGTAGATGGAGGAACTCCGGGTTACACGTTTCAATGGGTGAGTCCTATTAATGGAGTCCTGCCCTATTTTTCCCAAGACTTAAACAATATAATTGCTGGGGAATATCAGTTAATTACCACTGATGAAAATGAATGTGTCACAGAAATAACAATTGAAGTAAATCAGCCCGAAAACCCTTTATCTTCAAACCCTGAAATCACTAATGTATTGTGTGTCGGAAATAATTCTGGTACAATAAATCCAAATATATTTGGAGGCAACCCTTCCTATACTTACTCATGGTCGAATGGATTAACTGAACAAACAAACACTGACTTAAGTCGAGGTGAATACGAACTAACAGTGACCGATGGAACAGGTTGCTTTAATAGTTTTTCATATTCTATCACTGAACCCGAAATAGAACTTTCTGCCTCCCTGGATTATGAGAATGTGTCTTGCTTTGGAGAATCCACAGGTATAATATCAATAGCGGCATTCGGTGGCGTCGGTGCTTATTCTTATGAATTAAATGGTGAATTAGCAAACGTTGTCAATTTAGATTTACCATCTGCGTCATATGATATTTCGGTAACTGATGAAAATCTTTGTACATATCAAGAAACCATAACTATTTTTCAGCCGCAAAACCCAATAAATGTAAGCTCTGAGATCGGTCCAGTACTTTGCTTTGACGGAGATGACGGTGAAATCACAACAACAGTAGAAGGAGGAACAAGTCCTTATGAGTATACTTGGGTTACTAGTGACTCTTTGGTTATGACGAGTAGCTCATCTTCTTTAACGGGATTAACAGAAGGCTTTTACAGCCTTCTTGTTACTGACTCTCTACAATGTGAAGAATGGTTTACTTATAATGTAGTTCAGCCAAATACACCTATAAGTATTGAACATAACACCTTTGACGTCAACTGCTGGAATCAAAGTGATGGTCAAATTAACTTATTCGTGTCTGGTGGAACGGGTAACTACAGTTACATTTGGAATACAGGTCAAGTTTCACAGAACCTCACGGCTGTAGCAGCAGGTGAATACAATTGTGAAATAATAGATGAAAATAATTGCACAGCAAGTATTGAAATTCACGTAAATGAACCATTAAATGAATTAAGTATTGCTACTGAAGCTCTAAATGTTCTTTGCTTTGGTGACAGCACGGGTCAAATAAATACTATAACCGAGGGAGGCACCCCACCTTACAACTTTCAATGGTCCAATGGCTCTATATCTGAATTGAATCAGAATTTGATCCCGGGAACATACAATGTTCAAGTAACAGACTCCAAAGGTTGTACAGCATTTTCAGGAGCTATAATCCAAGAACCTGATGCCCTACAAATTGCAATTAATATTGATTCTGTTTTGTGCCATGGAGAATCAAATGGAAGCATTGAAATTAATATTTCAGGAGGAGTTCAGCCCTACTATTATAACTGGGGGAATCAAGAAAATATACTATTGAATAATCCAAGTGAAGTACTGCAGGGCCTTACAGCAGGAGAATACCTAATAAAGGTTACAGATAAGAACAATTGTTTTATTGAACAAATCGCCACACTATATGAGCCAGAAGAGTTTTTATCAACGGAGACCTACTCTGACGCATCCTGTAACGGAGGTTCAGATGGAACAATTTCAATTTTATTACAAGGCGGAACACTTCCTCATTCCCTTCAATGGGAAAATGGGTTTTCGGGATATAATCTGGTTAATCTCAATGCAGGAACATATGTGTATCTTGGATTAGATGAAAATAATTGTGTGACTCAAAACGAAATAAATATATCTGAACCGGAACTGCTATCTATTGAGGAAGAAATGACCCCAGTTAGTTGCGTTGATGAATCCGATGGGTCAATGTTTTTAGATGTAACCGGAGGAACTGAACCCTACGAGTTCATTTGGGACAGTGGTTCTACAGAGAGTTATATTGAAAATCAAAATTGGGGACTACATAGTGTGATTGTGACAGATGAAAAAAATTGTACGATTGATACAGTTTTATTCATCGACGTATTAAATAATCAATGCATTGATTTGCCGAATACATTTACACCTAATGGAGATGGATACAATGATACATGGGTTATAGACAATTTAAACTTATATACCGATTATGAATTGCTTGTTTTTAATAAATGGGGAAATCAGGTCTATACCTCAACAGGTTCAAATGAAGAATGGGATGGGACTCAACATGGGAACTCTCTCCCTTCTGATGTTTATTATTATATATTAAAATTGAATAATGCCGATGATTTACAATACACAGGAACGATTACTATTATTAGATAAAAAGACTTTTTTGGGATTACTCTTGGCAGTTTTCGCAATAGGGTTCTCATCTTACAGTAGCACACCTCCTTCTTGTCCTACAATACAAGTAAGCGGGAACTCACTTGAATGTTATGGCGATGAAAATGGAACGGCAACGGTTTCAATAATAACACAAGGTAGTGGAGATTATACTTATACTTGGTCCAATAATATTATCAATTCAGGTGCTTCCAGTACTATTTCTAACCTAAGTGTGGGCACTTATACAGTAACAGTGAAAGACAATGTATCAGGTTGTACAGTAGTCGGAGCTTTCGTTGTAAATTCACCTGCGCCGATTACCATTGATGAAAACATTTCAGATGTAGATTGCTTTGGTGAATCAACAGGAAATATTGATATAGATGTATTTGGAGGTAGTGGACCTTACCAATATGTTTGGAGCAATGGTGATATTTCTCAGGATTTAACAAATGTGTCCGCAGGAAGCTACTCAGTCACAGTACAAGCTCCAAATGCGAATTGTACCACCAGTAAATCTTTTTATATCGGTGAGCCGTTAGAGTCTTTAAACCACTCTGGAGAGGGGACGGGGGTAGCTTGTTTCAATGAATCAAGTGGGAAAATAGAATTGACAGTTTGGGGAGGCACGCCACCGTATTATTTTAATTGGAGTTCTGGTGATATAACTGAAAATTTGATAAATATTCCTGCTGGCAACTATAATGTTGAAATTAGGGATTATAAAAACTGTTTAAGTAATTCGTCTTATGAAATCACTCAACCACCTGTTTTAATTGGAGAGATGTCGGCAAATGACGTGGCTTGTTTCGGCGACGAATCTGGCTCTGTTTCAATTTCTGTCATTGGTGGAGAGTCTCCATATAATTACTCGTGGTATAATACAACGACCCTTTTTGCTCAAAATCAGTCGAGTATTTTTAATTTAACTGCCGACGTATATAATGTTGTGGTTACTGACGAAAATGGATGTATCTACACAGATAACCAAGAAATTATGGAACCGGCAGAACTTAGTGGCGACATTATTACTATCAGTGATGTTGATTGCTTTGGAGGTAGCAACGGTGAACTGGATTTAACTCCAATTGGAGGCTCTCCACCTTATAATATTGATTGGACAAATGCACAAAATGCACCCTACGGATCAAGTGAAGATTTGAATGATATACCTGCAAATGTTTATTCAGTATTAATTACTGACTTTGAAAATTGTACCTATCATCTCGATCATGAAATATTTCAACCATCTACTTCAATCTTAGTGGAATCAGAAATCACAAATGTTAAATGTTTTGGTGAAAACACTGGAGAAGTTAACCTTAATATTCAGGGCGGGACACCTCCTTTTCAAATCTCATGGTCAAACGGACAGGAGACAACCTCTATTTCAAATTTAAGTGCTGATAATTACACTTATACCGTGGTAGACTTTAACTCGTGTACATTTTCAAATGCTCTAATAATTGACCAGCCTATGGAGGCACTGTCGGTCAGTGAAGAAATAACTCCTGTTTCATGTCACGGAGAATCAACTGGCTCAATAAATCTTTTGGTCAATGGTGGAACTGCTCCTTATTATTATTCGTGGGCAAATTCAGACTATCAACTTAGTGTCGTTTCATCAACAATAAATAACTTCCCGTCTAATCAATATTTATACGAAGTCACTGATTTTGAAGGATGTAAATATTTGGATACGATTTTAATTGATGAACCTACAGCAGTTACAGCTGAATTCACAATTACCCACGTTCTTTGCAAGGGAGATAGTACTGGGTCTATTTCTAGCGATGTTTTTGGTGGTGAAGGCCAGTATGTTTATGATTGGTCTAATGGTTATATATCTTCTGATATAAATAATTTACCACAAGGTATTTATCAACTTGAACTTAATGATGATAATGGATGTGTTTCCAATTATGAAATACTTATTGAAGAGCCTAACGAAGCCTTATCATCAAGCTTTAGTATTGAGTCTGTTTCATGTCACAGCGGTGAGGACGGCTATATTTCAGCAACGATAGAAGGGGGGACTTGGCCCTACAGTTACAATTGGTCCTCACAAGATACGCTGAATTTTATTGAAGACATAACAGCTGGAAGCTACGAATTAATCACTTCCGATTCGAACTCATGTATTATTATAGATTCTATCGTTGTTACTCAACCTGAACCATTAGTTATTAATGAAATTATCACGCAGCCTACCTGTTTTGGATTTTCCAATGGCTCAATAAATATCGATCCTGAAGGCGGGACTCCTCCTTACTCATATACTTGGTTTGATTCAGGTTTCACGCTCGCTGCGCAAGAGCAAAATCTAAATGATATTAATACAGATACCTATCAGTTACAAATTATTGATTCACAACAATGCTTGAACAAAGTTTTCATTGAAGTTGGAGAGCCAGATTCTTTATTTATTGAGTATGAATTAACCTCATTGCCTTGTTATGGAGATAGCACAGGTGTTGTTCAAATATCTGTTAGCGGAGGAACACCAAGCTACACTTTCGAATGGTCTAATGGAACAAGTGATCAGAACTTAGAAGGTGCATTAAGTGGTAATTACTCAGTAAATGTTATTGACACTAAACAATGTTTAGATTCAATATCTGTATTTATCCCTTTTGTCGAACCAATAACAATCTCATTTGATGAGACGAGTATATCTTGTAATGATCAATCTGATGGAACTGCTATTGCAAATGTATATGGTGGATATGAAGGATATAATTATGAGTGGTTCGATAATACCAGCCTGAGCTATCATTTAGACCTGAGCAGTGGTTGGCATTCACTTAGTGTTACTGACATTTTAGATTGTAATGCTATTGATTCTGTTTTTATTCAACCTAGTTCAATCTCATGCATTCAGCCCGTAAATACATTCACTCCGGACGGAGATAATTATAATGATACCTGGGTTATTGACAATACTTATTTATATCCAAACTTAGAATTGAAAATATATAATAAATGGGGCGTATTAATAAACGTTCAAAAAAACAACTATGAACCGTGGAACGGAACACACCTTGAGAGCCCGCTTCCTTCCGATAGTTATTATTATATAATCAATTTAAACGAACCTAACAGAGAAATTCTGAATGGAGTTATTACCATAATTAGATAAAATATGAAGTATACAATTATTTTTACTGCGCTTTTCTCTTTTCAAAGTTGTTTTGGGCAGCAAATTGCACTGAATTCGCAATACATTTTTAATACAATGTTGATAAATCCAGGCGCTACGGGAATGAAAGATCATATTCCTATTCAGATAAACTTTAGAAAACAATGGACAAATTTTCCCGGTTCTCCTACCACCCAATTTTTATCTTGTGAATCAAAAGTTGATGAAAATTTTGGTGTCGGAGGATTGTTTTTTAACGATGTCGGAGGTCCAAGCAGAAGAACAGGGTTGAATGTAAATGCTTCTTATAAACTGCAGTTGGATTCCAGAAGAGAGCACATAATGTCATTTGGATTGGGACTTTCACTAACGCAACATATTATGGATATGAGTGTTTTGACTACATATCTGCCAGACGACCCGGCTGTGCTGCGAGGCTACAACAATCAAATGGTCCCGGATGCGAATTTCGGTGTATTATACACGCATAAGAAGAATTTTTACCTTGGACTTTCAAGCTACAACCTAAGTCAGTCGAAAAGAGACTTGTACAGTTTTAATACTAAATTATTCAATCCATTAGTACGGAATTATTACTTGACCAGTGGTTACAGGTTTAAACTTGGCGATTCTTGGGGTTTAAGAGCTAGCGCACTAATTCAGGCAATTGAAACAGGAACTACACAATTTGATCTTTCTAGTATTGTTGAATATAATGAGGCGTATTGGCTTGGTGCTTCGTACCGTTTCAATGATGCTGTAATTATTATTTTTGGGGCACAAATTGGTCCACTTAAGTTTGGATATTCTTACGATTTTACCTTATCAGACATAGGACAGTATTCTTCTGGATCTCATGAAATTTTTCTTGAATTTCAGATCGCGAAAAATGGATCAAACAAAAAACAAGTTCCTTGGCTAATAAATGAGACAAATAAAAAACAAGTTCCTTGGCTAAGGAGAAATAGAATTTATACTCGAAGAAATAAAATTAATTAATAAGTAATGAAAAGTAAAGTCATTCGACTCTTACTAATTATAAATATTCCTTTTTGGGGACTATCCCAAAATAACCTTGAAGCGAACCGTTATTTTGACCGATTTGAATATCAATTAGCGAGTGATCACTATAAAAAGATGGGGGTTAATAATTTAAATGAAGATGATTTACTGAAGTATATTTATTCATCATACATAATTGGGGACTTTAATGAAGTTGTTATGTACACTGAGCCCCTTTTGCATAATACAGAAACTGAACCTTTCTTTATTTGGGCTTATGCACAAAGTAATGCAGCCATTGGTAAAAATAAAATAGCAATAGAGAGCTTCAAGGACTTTAAAGATTTGGTAAAAATAGATGCTGATTTTATTGACCTCCGCATAAAATCTTTGGAATTAATAAGCACTTGGAATGAAGAAGAGTACTTCTCTATTCAAAACGACAATAACAATATTAAAAAAGGAGATTTTTCAGGCTATAAATCAGAGTTTGGTAAACTTAGGTACCAAGAAATAGGAATAGATAGCTCTGGACAAATTTTAGACGCTTCAAAAATAAATGATGCTGAACTTTTACTTCTTAAACCTTTTTTTTTATTACCCTTGGGAATAAAAAAAAAGATCGCAATTCAGAGTGGCTTTTCATTTTCCTCAATCAATTCTATTACATTTGTACCCAATTCCACGGATGTATTTCTTTCTATCGCCCAACCTGTTCATTCTGATACAGTTTTAAATTCTCCTCATATTTATACAGGAAATTACACGATTGAAGACGATTTAATTATTAACCTAAAGAAATGGGACTTTTCTGGATTTGAAGATTCCTCATCATGTACACATGTTACTATAAATCCGAAAGGGAATCTTTTGGCATTTAGTAAAAAACATAAAAACGCCCAGTACTCGGATATCTATATTTCCAAAAAGAAGATGGGTGTTTGGTCTGAGCCTGAGCCAATAAAAAAAATAAATACGAAATGGAATGAGATGTTTCCCCTCTTCCAGCAAGATGGAACTCTCTCTTTTTCAAGTAACGGAAAAATCGGCTTTGGCAAACTTGATATCTATATTTATGATTTTACAACAGGCCAAGTCACACATCCAAAGTCACCAATAAACGGAGCAATGGATGATTTCAACTATTTCATTGATACAATGAGTCATCAAGCCAGCCTCACCTCAAATAGACAAGGTGGAATTGGAGATGACGATGCCTACACAATCAATTTCAAAGTCAAAGAGACAATCGCGAGGCGTAAAACTCAAAAGATTAAAAAATCTGATTATTTAAAACTTAGGCAAAGCGTTTATTTCCAATTTGATGAAATCAAGACGGTTGACAATTTAACAATTGATTCTGCAATTTTAAATGCTTTAAGCAATAACCGAGAGTTACATGTTCAATTGGATTGTTATTCGGATAATCGTGGCATAAATCAATACAATAAAGAATTAAGTACAGAGCGTGGTCAAGTGATTAAAAAAAAGTTAGGTGATTTAGGTATTAAATTAAATAAAATTGTCCTTAACTCGCATGGAGAATTTAATCCACCCATAAATTGTGTCAAATGCGATGAAGAACAGCATGAAAAAAACAGAGTTGTTATAATTTCTATTCATGAAACCAAAAAAAAGAATGCCATTTAAAAGTACTTTTTATTACTTAAAAATAATATTAACAACACTTGTTATTTCTATCTCCTCAGGATTTTATAGCCAAACACCTGGAACTACTTTATATTGGATAGGTGACGGCGGAAATTGGACGGATACATCTCACTGGTCTTCCGAGAGTGGAGGGGCAAATGTTAGTTTCCTACCAACAATGAACGATACAGTGGTTTTTGATGCGAACTCCTTCACATTAAGTAACCAAAGCGTAACTGTTGACGACCATGGCTATTTTACTTCGATGAACTGGAATACGATTACAGATAACCAGTTTTTACGCTTTGACTCTACCCTTTATGCTCATGGTGACGTTGTCTTAAATCCAAACCTAACCTTGTCGAGAAATGTCAATTACAGCGGTATTCAATTTATTGAACAGTCAATATTCGATGCTGACAGTGCTACAGTGGATTGTTATTTCACAATAATTATGGATGACGTTGAAGACACTCTGATCCTAACAGATGATCTAAATATGTCAGACAGTTCAAGCTGTATTCTTTTTAAAGGCAGGTTATCTACTCAAGGACATATATTAAAAACAGGCTCTTTAAAATCCATAAACAACCCTTTGAGTGCAATCGATTTAAGGTCAATAGATATATCAAACTCATCAGTTTATTTATCACTAGAATTTAATTCAGCAGGTGATACATCTTTATTATTTAGCGCTGATAATTCAATAATTCAGATAGGGGATACACTAGGTTATTTAAATAATCTAAAAACTCAAGACCTCGCTTTTAACGATGTAATCCTGAATTTTCAGCCTCTAACGACTCTTCAAATGATAGAAGGAGATAACACCTTTAATAAACTAACTATTTTACCCGGATCCATAGTTCATTTACATGAAGGGTCAACACAGATTGTTGATGATAGTTTAACCTTAAACGGTAATTGTAAAGATATGATTACAATTGTATCTTCTGATACCTCTTCAACTGCTAATACAGCCAGTCTGATTAAGTTAAACTCGAATCTTGATTTTATTGGTTCAGGGCTTCGGGTCAAACAAATAAATTCGTTTGGGGGAGAAGTTCTAACCACTTACCATTCCATTGACCTTGGAGGGAATGACCTTGGTTGGGTTTTTGACTCAACATCTTCAATCATATCAGAATTCTCGGTAAATGGACCCTTTTGCTTCGGTGATACGACTTTATTCTCCAATACATCAACAACAACGGGAACAATTAATTATAGTTGGCAATTCAATGATGACTCGTATCTTGAGAATATTTCTGGCCTTATTGAAGCTCACAATGAAACAATATTTAATTTCCCTCAAGCCCCAGGAATTGACACAACGAGCTACGGTCAAGTTCAATCTTGGACTGAAATTACAGATGGGCAATCCTTATTCTCTCCTGCGTCGGGAACAGCAACAACACTTCAGGGTTATGAGTCAATAAATTATAATTTCACTGTAGCCTACAGAATGGAACTGATAAATGGAACAGGGAGTGATGCATACCTCGTTGATATGGATCAAGAACCATCTATTGCATCATATAACTACCAGCCCCGAATAAAGATCTACAAAAATGGTGTTGATTTTGCTGCGAATTTAGGTACAAGTAATGTTTTCGATGAGCATATTTTTTATGAGGATACCCTCCCAAATGGCACGACACAAATTGGGGCTGATACAGTCTCACTTAATGTCACCGCCTTTAATTTACTACCCTCGGATTCTTTAACGATTTATTTTGGATCTGACGTGGCTTATACCGCTATCACAAATCAACCAAGATGGAAATCAACAATCGATACTCTCGGAACAGATGTGTCTATTGATTATCGATTGATTATAGATAGCATTTATTTCGAAGCCTCTCCAATTACCTCATCATTTAATATCGATACTACTCAACATGTTTTTGAAAGTAGTGGTGATTTTAATGTTTCACTCATAGCAATAAACGAAGATAATTTTTGTTCAGACACCACAACTCAAATTATACATATTAATCAACCCACAGTCTATTTATCTACATCCGAATCAGATACAACAATTTGTAATGGTGACGAAGTGACATTTGAAACATTCAGTACAATCTCTGGAGTTCAATTTGAATATTTCTATAATGGAGTTTCTCAAAATACGCCATCTATAAATGACACATTATTTGTTACAAGCACACTATCGAATCTTGATACCTTAAGCGTGTTGGCGTATGAAAATGGTTGCATTAGTGATACAATGCCCCAATACGTTTTTAAAGTCAATCCCCTTCCCAATTATACTTTTATATCCGATGACGCTGACAGTTCAATCTGCGCTGGAGACAGTGTTCTATTTACTGCCTCATCTCTTGATCTCTCTTATGATTACTCTTTTTTAATTGATGGAGTTAATGTCACCACTGTATCAGACACCATAGGATACTACAATACAACTACTCTATTAGATAATCAAATTATTTCTGCAGTTGTTGTCAATGCCAATGGATGTACTGACACCTCCTCAATCACTTTTAATGTTAATCCCTTACCCATTGTTTCCTTGTCTGAGTCAACTGGTGGGAATGTAATATGCGAAAATGAATCTGTAACATTTAATGGCATAGGGTCTGACCTATATGAGTTTTTTGTTAATGGAAATAATACGCAAGGACCAACAACTAATAATGAGTTCATTATCTCATCGATCATGGTTGGAGATACAATTTCTTTAACCGGTTCTTCAAATTTTGGGTGTTTGCAAGATGCCAGTGAAACGTTCACATATATAGTAAATCCTTCACCTAACACAGAGATAAACTCTTCAGATCTCGACAACTCTATTTGTTCTAGTGATCAAATAACCTTTTCAGCAACTGGAGCTGCTATCTATGAGTTTTTCATAAATAATATAAGTGTTCAAATAGGATCAGAAAGTAACTACACTGGCACAGGCATTACAGATAACTCGACAATCTCGGTATTAGGAACGATTGGTGGATGCAGTCAGGAAAGTGATGATATAACATTAACAGTATTGCAATCTCCATCGACAACTTTAACAAATAATGATGATGACGGGGACAATATAATATGTTACGGAACTAACATGATTTTTACAGCTACAGGAGCAACCAATTACCAGTTCTATGTAGATGGTGTTTCACAAGGAGCCTCTGGTCTTGAAAATACTTTTGAAACTTCTATCCTTCAAAATAACGAAGTCATTTCAGTGATCGGAGAATCGAATACGTGTCTGACAAGTAACCAACAAACTTTAAATGTTTTGAATAATCCTGTTGTCGATATTTTTAGTGATGACATAGATAATGTAATCTGTGAACAAGAAGCTTTTACAGTCACCGGAGTGAACGCTTCGGAATATGTTTTTTGGATGAACGGTGAAGTTTTTCAATCACTTTCAAATGATAATACATTGAGCAATCCCACTTTGCCTATTGGAATTAATACGATTGTTGTTCAAGGCTTTTCTGGAAATGGTTGTTCCGCTTTTAGTCCAGAACTGATAGCAACAGTTAATGAAATTCCAGAAATTAATTTAATAGATAATGATGACGATAATGAAATATGCTTTGGAGATACGGTAACCTTTTATGCGTCAGGAGGGGATCTTTATCAATTCCTGAATAATGGAATACCACAAGGGCCAATGTCTAGTGATAATATTTTTTCTTCTTCTGATTTAAGTAATGGTGACTCTATTATTGTTCAAGCGTCATTATTCGGCTGTCCAAACGCGTCCAATTCTATCTCTCTTACAGTGAATTCTGTACCAAATGTAACTATGGAAAGTACAGATATTGATAATATCTTTTGTCAAGGAGATAGTATTACTTATACCGCTAATGGAGCGTTAACATATGAGTTTATAGTTGATAATGTTTCTCAAGGTCCGCCCTCGAGTTCACATGAAATTAATAGTGCTGATTTCATAACAGGAGTCTACAACCTTGTAGTTTATGGGGAAACCCTTGGCTGTTCGGACAGTGAGTCCCTCGTAATTACAGTTAACGAACTTCCAGAAGCAAGTTTGAATTCATCATTAGATCTGAGTTCAATTTGTGCTGGCCAAGAAGTTTTGTTTTTAGCCGATGGAGGTGATGGAGCCACGTATCAATTTTATATCAATGAAACTCCTCAAGGAGGGTTTTCTTCTGAGAATGAATTATCTGTTTCTAATTTAATCAGTGGTAATATTATGGCTGTAATTGTCTCAACAAGTCAAGGGTGTCAAGATTCAATAGCAACCGATCCTATAACTGTTTTTGACTCGGGACCAATAACAATGACCAGTTCAGAATCAGAAAGCTCAATTTGCTCAGGAGAAAACGTATTGTTTTCTGCATCTGGAAGTGATAATTTTGAATTTGTTGTTGATGGTGTTTACTTAGGGAGTACTATCATTGCTGATTTAAACATTGATAGTTTAGAGAATGGAGAAGAAGTGTATGTAATTGGAACGACAACTGAAGGTTGTGTAGATACGTCAAACATCATTTCATTCTCTGTATATGAATACCCTACAGTTATTCTTTCCAACAATCAAGATTCATTATTGTGCATTGGTGAATTGGCGAATTTGGAGGCAGCAGGAGCGGCGGAATACCAATTTTATATTAACGGTCAAACAACGGGTACTTCCAGTAATCAATCTATTTTTAGTGAAGAAGTTAACAACGAAGACTTGATTCAGGTTATTGGTACTCTAAATGGTTGTCAAAGTAATATTAGTAATGGTATACAGTTTACAGTCTACGAATATCCTATTCTCAGCAGTTCGTCTTCGGATACAGACCTTAGTATTTGTGCACAAGACACAATTATCTTTAGTGCAACAGGGGGGCTTTCTTATGAATTTAGTTTAAATGGTATTTTAATTTCATCTCAAGAATCTGGTATACTCGCACTAACGAATATTACGAACGAGGATATTATTGAAGTCATTGCATTAAACGGCAACTGTGCTTCGGAACCTAATCTCTTTGGGTTTTCTGTAAATCAACTAGACTTATCTCTTACGGTTTCGCCAAGTAACATAATCTGTGAAGGAGAAATTCCTTCTTTTCAAGCTACTGGTGGAGATCAATATCAATTCTTTATTAATAATGAATCTCAAGGGGATTTCAGCAATGAAAACCCAATAAACATATTAAACATAAATAATCTCGATGAAGTTACAATAACGGCTTATGATGAGTCGTCAGGATGTTATCAGAAGCTTAATGATTACATTTTAATGACAATCCAAGAGACACCATATTTAGATGCACAAGAAACCACTATATGTGAAGGTGACTCTGTTCTCCTTTTAAGCAATTATGGATCGGGAATGCAATGGTATTTGGATAGCGAACCTATACCTGAGGCTACGGATACGCTATTTTATGCTCACAATTTTGGAGAATATTCATTTTCGACTACATATGGTGGTCTAGGAGAAATTTGGTCTGTAGGAGATAACGCATCAGGTATATTTGGGAATGGAACGAATTTAAATTCTTTAAATCCGCAAATGGTTATTGAAAATCCAAATTCATTTAAGTCAATTTTTTCATTGAGTGATTTTATAATTGCAGTTAATGAAGAAGGAAAAGTTTTTTCTTGGGGAAATAATAACTCCGGACAATTAGGAACTGGTACATTTACTGATATTAATATACCTTCTGAAGTTCCCGTGTTGAATGATATCAAAACCTGTGCTGCCTCGGAGCGCAGTGTTATGGCATTAAATAATACAGGGGAAGTATATGTTTGGGGAGGAAACTCTGAGGGGGAATTAGGACTAAGCTCTAATTCAGTTATAAATTTCCCTTTAGAAAATCCCTCTTTATTCAACGTTGATACGATTGCTGCAGGGCTTAATCATTTTCTATTATTAAAAAATAATGGCACTGTTTGGTCTGTTGGAAATAATGACTTTGGACAATTAGGAAATGGAACTGACATATCATCCTATGAACCAGTTTTAATCAATGAACTCTCAAATATAGCGGCTATTGGTGCCGGTCACAATCACAGTTTTGCGATTGATTCAATGGGTCAATTATTCTTATGGGGGAATAACAGCTCCGGACAATTAGGTACTGGAGACATTAACAATCGTTTATCTCCTCAAAACTTAAACGTTGGAACAATTATTATGGCTATTGGAGGTTCTGCGCATTCTATTATCTTGAATAATAAAGGTCAAGTTTTAACTTGTGGCGATAATTCATTCGGGCAACTTGGACAGGACTCCACTCTTAATGTATTTCACAAAATTGACGTTACTGGAGTTAGGCAAATAGCTTGCGGTTCACATACTAGTCTGTTTTTACGCAATGATAAAACAGTGTTTGGTTGCGGAAGAAATATTGAAAACCAAATTAGTAATGCCCCCATTTTATCGATTTCCGAACCTGCCCATTTGCAAGAGGTGCATGGTGTAGGGTTTTTATGTGGAAGTGAAACTAGCTCACACTTCATATACACTGAAGAGAATTCTTGCATTTCAAATATCATATCAATTGACGTATTGAGCGTGCCTGAAGCATCTATCAGTATAGTTGAAGACACATTGTATGCCTCAACTGGAGAAATATATTCTTGGTATATAGACGGTATAATTATACCGGATGCAAACCTGCAATATTATGCCCCTATGGTACCTGGAAGTTATAATGTAGGAATAACATCACCTAACGGCTGCCAATCATTCTCAGATACCATCTTCTTCCAGGAAGCAGGATTCTCACATAGTGAATCATTAAATGTTAGCTTTTACCCAAATCCAGTCTCAAATAAACTAAATATTATAAATAAATATAATCTAGAAATTGAAAACATTGTTGTTTATGATCAAGTCGGAAAAATCATTTATGAATCACATGAAAAGCAATCTATAATTGACTTACAAAGGCTTAATCCTGGTAATTACTATCTCTCTATACATACTTTGAAAAACACTATGAACTTTCGATTCACAAAAATCAATTAGATTTTACTTTTAAGCCTTAGATTTATTTTGTAAATCAGAGATTAACTCTCCGAAGTTGTCCGTTTCATTGTATTTTTCCCAATCATTAGCAATTGGAGCATGGCGCATATGTTGGGGTATTCCAAAAGCCTCTATTAGACTCAAAGCATGGGGTCCAAGATCAGCGCATAGTTCTTGAATATATTCAACTAGCCTTCTACCCATTTTATTCGTTAGTAATTTATGTGTGACAAAATAACCTAAGTCCACTGCGATCCAATCGCATGCTGACAGGACGAATAATTTTTCTAAAATAGGTTTTAATGCTTTGTCACAGGTCTTTAATAAATTGATACACGATTCAAAAACGACGCGGTCTGAATAGGCCTGAGAAACCGCTTGTATCGCATCAGATTCTTCAAACATCCAGGCTTCATATAGGCTTTTTCCTTGTTTCTTTTTAGTGTGCAAACTAATAGCCAGCGCAGCAAGTAAATCAATTTCTCTTGCCTTTAATATGCTGAGAAGAAAAGAGGTATCTGAAAAACTTCCATTAGCTATCCCTTGAATCAGTCTTTTTATAAAATTGGGAAGAAAGGTCAATGTCTTTTGTTTAGCGAAATATCTTTTATCCGCTCTTCCGAGTAACTCTTTGGCAATTTTCTGCATCAAAACACGGTTGTCACCTTCTGCCGTAATTCCGGCATGTCCACCTACAATTCCTTCGCCTAGCCTATTTACAGCCAAAAACCCTTGTCCTCCGCATCTCTCCCTGCTCGTAGTTGCAGTATTTTCAGCATGCCAAGAAATTTGTGTTTTCATTACGCAGCAAAGCAAGAGAACCTCTAATGGGTCACTATTTGGTTTGCCAAGCGTAGCAAATTCGTCTTTGGTATGATTGAGTGCAATATTATAGGTGAATGTTTTCGCTAAAAGTGGAATTAAGGCCCTTTGTTGCAATTGATACTTCATGATTGGTGTATCGCTTTTGCCATTTGGACCAACGGCCAATCTTGAACTAGAATAACGGATTGCCGTATCCAAACAAATCTTTGTGCTGCCTAAAGTCATCGAGGCAATACAAAGTCGGCCGCTTAGCAGCTGGTCTGCAAGTGTTAAAAACCTGCCACGTTTACTTTTAACCTGACTTTGAAAATCACCTTCTTTTGATATTGTAGAAGTAGCATCAAGCATATAGTTTCGGGGAATACGCACATTTTCAAACCCGATGCTCGCATTGTCTACACCATTTACACCGATTTTATAGCCCATATCCCAAACTGTAACACCAGGAAGAACTTTCATTTTCTCATCCCTAATGGGCACTAAAAATCCATGAATCCCTTCATCAATGTTATTGTTTAATAAACGTGCAAAGACAATCACATAATGCGCATGAACAGCACCATTTGTGATCCAATATTTTCTGGCCTTTACCTCAGGAGTATGAATCACAAATTCCTCAGTATTGGCATCATAAGTGGCTGTTGTCTGCATCTCTACAGCATTATTTCCACATCCTAATTCTGTTAAACCAAAACAACCTACAGCCTTCAAAGCGTCAATATCCTTTACAAGTTTATCGTGATGTGTCTGCGTTCCAAGCTTTAAAATTGTGCCTCCAAATAAATTGAACTGTACGGTCATTTTTGTAGCTGCAGCACCATCCATCATACCAACGGCCTCGTGGACCGAAAATATACGGTGTGGGTTTTTCTTAAAGTCAAGAACTGAAATCAGCTGATTGTCACAAATGCTCTTTAAACGTTTGTATGCAACGTCTCTTTCTTCATCAAGGCTGATATTGTATCTCGGTGTAAAAAGTGGATCTTTGAATAACGCTCTTAGCGCTTGACGCGTATCATGATTGTCATGCTCCAAAAGGTTTTGTAATTCTTGGATATTTTGTTGATTGAGCGAAAGTTCCATAACACTGCTTTTTTATAAATGTAGGAAAAAAGCTTTTGTGTTATAAAATGCTGAATGAATAAACCGTGGTTGTCTGAAAAAACATGGAAAGCACGATATGGAAAAGGAGTGTTCTAAAAACCGAAAGAAACCACTATGATATTTCAGCAATGGAAATTCCTTTCATAAAAAAACCCTATCAATGATAGGGTTTTACGTAAAGTTATCGCAGTAAATTAATCGTTATCTTTTTCACTACATGCATCAACATCCGCTCTCATAGCCTTTTGCTCATCCTCGTCTGCTTCCTTAAATTTGGCCTTCCAGTCATCTTCCATTTTCTCACACTTGTCTGCAAAACTCTCATCTTCCAATTGTTCTTTTGATGCGTTCGCACAATCACACATTGAAGGACCACATGATGTTGCAAATGCACCAAGTGCCAATATCAACAATACCTTTTTCATATTTAATGTTTTTATAATTCACATTAAATTTAATAAAGGATCACTAAAAAATAAAAACGCATCAAGAAATTAATGGATACAAAGGAGTAAAGTTAATACGCTTACTTTTTGACAAGTTTTTCAATCAAAAAATACGTTTTACTTTCTAGTTTTATAGTGTAAACTCCGGGGTTCCATCTAGAAATATCAATTGTCTTCTCGCCTTTGCCAGCAGACATGTAAAGCAATGCTCCGAACTGGTCATAAACCTTTAAAAGCACCTCTGTTTCATTATCTAACTCCAATGTAATTAAGTCTGTTGCCGGATTGGGATAAACTTTGACCCCAATACCTTGCTCATCAATACCAATATTATTTCCATTGAAAATCACAAATCCATTTTCGCCAACTCCGAATGTATTGTTAACTCCATAGGAATCTATTGACAATATTTTTTCATCTATCAGCTCATAGCTCCACACACCATCAATTGAGGAATGCATATAATGATCATTAACATCAGATGTCGCGCTTGCATAAACGATTCCGATATTACTTTGATTAAATGTATGCCATGAAGCGTACATAATCATGTCCCCTTGATGAAGGATCTGAGACCAACTTGAACCCGAATCTGCAGACTCAAAAAACGAATAAAGTGAGGGGCCATTATTATTCATCCCCGCATACATGACGGTATCATTGATAATGACTACATCCGTAAAATTGTCGTCAGATGAGAGTATAGGAGATGTAATTGAATACCAGTTTTGACCTCCATCAGTCGTACGCAAGAACTCACTAGCACTCGTAGATGCAATACCCAATTGACCCTGTATTTTAATGTCTTTCACATACTCATCGCTATTAAAAAACTCAGATGAGACTTGTTTTAACGACCATTCCCCGTTATTGAACTCTGCAATTTCAGGCCCTGAAAAACAAGCTCTACCTCCTACAAAATAATGGTTTTCATCAATGACCTCTAAGGTGTTTTTGTAGCAAAAGGATCCTAAATTCTGTTCAGAATTTATTTCAGTCCAATTGAATCCACCGTCAATCGTCTTATATAAGTACCATCCTAAATCATTACCGAACGTTGCAAAACCAACATCATCAGAAACAAATTCTAAATCAACAAATCTCAAAGGGGTAAATTCTAAGGAATCTATTCCCGTATAATTCACATTGAACCAAGACAAACCACCGTCAATTGTTTTAAGTAGTACACCGTTGTCACCACCAATGTATCCAATACTAGATGTTCCCTCAGGGAATTCAATATCATATAAGTTTTCGGCCGTAGGGACGCTAATCTGGTTCCATGTTTGTGTATATCCAACACAAAAGAGTATTGTGTAAAGAAGCGTAATTAATATTCTATTCATAGGTACAATTTACTTTTTCAAATGAAATAAAACAATAAACGGTTGAAGATTAACAAGGGCGTATTTCGTAAAAAGCAAAGAATTGTTTTTAATTTCACATATGACGATGAAAAACTTCAGAAGAAGAACACACGAGATTATTTTTGAGGCAGATACCTTTTTAGGTAAGCTATTCGATTTAGTTTTACTTGTATTGATCGTTTTAAGTGTTGGTGCAGTTATGTTAGAAAGCGTGGAATATTACCACAACAAGTACCATCATATATTAGTACCATTTGAATGGACGATTACAATCTTCTTTACTATCGAATACGTTTTGAGAATTATAAGTGTAAGCAAGCCTTTAAAATATATTTTTAGTTTTTATGGGTTGATAGATTTGGTTTCGCTTTTACCCTCGTACTTTGGTCTACTTGTCTTTTCGGAAAGTATAGGTTCTATAAAAACAATACGAACGATACGTTTACTAAGGATTTTTAGGATTTTAAAACTCATACGCTATGTTAAAGAGGCAAACACATTAAAAAAAGCCCTCAAAGCAAGCAAACAACGTATTGTTGTTTTTTTGGTCGCGGTACTTGCAATCGCAACGATAATGGGTACAATCATATATTTGATTGAAGATCCAAAAGATGGCTTTACAAGTATCCCCAGAAGCATTTATTGGGCAATTGTAACCCTAACTACCGTAGGCTATGGTGATATATCCCCACAAACGGGACTCGGCCAATTTTTTGCTTCCATTATTATGATTTTGGGTTACGCTATTATCGCTGTACCTACAGGAATGATTTCAGTTGAATTAGCGCTCTCCGAAAAAATGAACACTCAGAGTTGTCCTAGATGCTCTTTAGAAGGACATGAAAACAATGCAAAGCACTGCAAACATTGTGGGGCAGAATTAAACCCGGAGACCTAGTCAAATCTTTCTCATCAAGTAATTAAAACATTAGCAGAACTTTTGCGTATATAAACAGTAAACCGTTACTTTCTCTATGAAATATATATTCCTTCTTTCCTTTTCTTTCTACACTTCATTATTTTTTGGACAAATCCCTAATGGATATTATGATGATGCTCAAGGACTTACCGGTGAGGTTTTAAAAATAGAACTGAATAACATTATCAAAGATCACACTGAATTCCCTTACACGAGCAGCGCAACTGATGTTTGGGATATATTAAAAGAAACAGATAAAGATCCAAACAACCCGAATAATGTGATCTTATTGTACTCTGGATGGTCCAAAAATGGAGAAGATGAATATGATGGAGGAAATGGTTGGAATCGTGAACATGTTTGGGCAAAATCACATGGCGATTTTGGAAACACTATGGGGCCTGGTACTGATGTCCACGCATTAAGACCCTGCGATGTCTCCGTGAATTCTGCAAGAAGCAACCGTTGGTTCGCAGAATGTAGCACAGAATACATTGATGGTGATGGCGCTACTGGATGCTATACAAGTTCAACAGAATGGGTTTGGAAACCTAATGAAAATGTTAAGGGAGATGTTGCACGAATGATTTTTTACATGGCTACAAGATATGAAGGAGAAGAAATGGAGCCAGACCTGCAAATTATTGATTATCTTCCATCGAATAACAATACTTCCGATCCCGTTCATGCTAAACTATCAGATCTTTTGCTTTGGCACATGCAAGACCAAGTTGATGATTGGGAACGCAATAGGAATAATATAATTTATTATGACTATCAAAACAACCGAAACCCTTTCATTGACCAACCTGAATTTGCGGAACTGATATGGGGGGATTTATCAGCGTCTACCTCTTTAAATCCGAGTAAAAAAATGCTCATCAAAATTATCGACTATACCGGTAAAACGTCTAAAAAAGTTCGAAATACACCTTTAATTTATATCTATAGTGATGGCTCAACAGAGAAAAAATACTTTACAGAAGAGTGATTTTGAATTCATACAATGCTTCGTATGACGTCAAATCATGTGTCTTTTTCAAAGACTTCAAGTACAAAAAACTACCTTTGAAAGACTTAATATTAAATAAATGTCCTTCAAAGCACTTGGCCTACCTTCATCCTTAGTTGAAATTTTAGAAAAACAGGAGTATAAATCTCCTTATCCTATTCAAAAAGCAGCTATTCCATTTATCATGAAAGGGCGAGATGTGCTAGGTATTGCGCCAACGGGCTCAGGTAAAACAGCAGGATATGTATTGCCTGTTCTAAGTCGATTAAAGCAAAGGAAAGAAGCTAAAAATAGACAAGTAGATGTGCTCGTATTAGTTCCTACAAGAGAATTAGCAGAGCAGGTAAAAGATGTTTTCATCATTTTTGAAAAAGGACTCGAACATACTGCTCCTATAATGGCTGTATATGGAGGTTTATCGATTAACCCACAAATGAAGGCTCTTTTTGGTATCTCGGTATTAGTGGCCACGCCAGGGCGTCTATTGGACCTTGTAAATTCCAATTCTGTTCAATTCGATAAACTGCAAACGCTTATTCTTGATGAAGCAGACAAGCTCCTCAATTTAGGTTTTAAAGAAGAAATGAGTACAATCTTCGCGTTTTTACCAAAAAAACGTCAAAACCTGCTATTTTCGGCAACTTTAAATGAAAAAGTTGAAGAAATTAATCAGTTCTTACTCCGCAATCCTGAAGTCATTAATGTGGCTCCGAAAGAAAGGAATCTAGAAAACATCCGGCAATTGGCCTATACTATAGCCGAAGAAAAAAAAGGTCCACTTTTAAGATACCTCATCAATAGTGAAAATATGCAGCAAGTCTTAATCTTTACGGCATCAACCTATAAGTCTGAGCATGTTGCAGATAAGCTTCATAAGAATGGGATTGATGCTCAATCTATACATGGGAAAAAAAGCCAGCATGCGCGTTCAAAAGCCCTTGAAGCATTTAAAGCTGGTAAGTTAAGGGTTCTCGTTGCAACTGATTTATTAGCAAGGGGGATTGATATAGAATATTTACCACATGTCATTAATTACGAGCTTCCACGCTCACCCAAAGACTATGTGCATCGTATTGGAAGAACAGGAAGGGCTGAAGCCAAAGGTGAAGCCATAAGCCTAATTTCGCTAAAGGAAGAACACCACTTTAGGGTTATTCAAAAAAAAATGAAAATTACTGTTGACCTTGTAGACGGTAATACTTTTCAATTAAAGTAGAGGACCCTCGTGGGTTCCGTATAGAACATATCCAAAAAGTGCAAGAACTGTTAGTAGACTGACCATGACAGATTTTTTTTAGATGAACACGAAAGATGCAAAATTGTTCAGACAGGTAAACAGAAGTGCACTTCCGATTAAAGAAAATAGATTACAGCACCTATTTAAGAATACGTGTTTCCACTTGTATCAGAATAAAAAGCGTTAAAATATAAAAGTAGAACCACTTTATATCTCCAAGTGCATTGTGCCTAACAAAACTTGCAAAAAGGATCATAACACCGGCAATAATATAGAGTATCCAACGTATTAGTTTTTGTTGATTTTTCGATTTGTTACTTTAATTAGTCATAGATTTTAATATTTCACGAAAGTAATTATTGAAAGTAAATTAGACATTTAAAGCTTAGGTTCACTCAACATAATACATAACGCATCGAAATCCTAACCAAACCGCTCGTTCATCAGCATCCCATTCCATCAATTCGCCAACCTTGCATTTTTCTAAGAAATGCAGATAACTTCCACCAATAACTTCTTTATCAATTAACATTTCTGCTACATTACCAGATAACCCGTAAACTAAATTGTTCTTACTTTCGGCAAAAATGCTCGGTACGCCACAACCGCTTTGGGCTGGGGCAGGAATAGTTAAAGTATTTATTCCTAAGGGATTTCGACTCACGATATAATGAGGATATGGATTGTTCCACCATTTTTCAGAACTATAACTGTTTAGTCTCCCAAGTTTTTTCAGGTAGGTTTTTAGTTTTTTTCTATACTGCGCCTCTGAATCATAAAATCGGTTCATTACCCACAATACATCTGGATGTTGCAGTCCTCCCCAAAATGTATATTTCTTTCCATTTTCATCAAAAGAATAGCCTGCCTCTTGATGAAGTTGCGATGACTCTAGCGAGATATAATGCATATTATCGATACTAGGTAAAGTATATTTCACTGTCTTATTTAACCCTTTTTCTCGGGCAAAATTATTGTACAACTTTGTGCGCCAATGACAAAACGCAATGGCTTGACCATAATTAATACCTACGACAGGATAATCATCCCAGGCAGGATGATTAAAGTAATTTTCAAATCCATTATTGTATAGATATAGCCCAACAGTATCTTCAGTGTCAAGAAAAACCTGCCCATTCAACCACAAAGTATCCGGGTAAATCATTGTTGTTTTTACGACTCCTTTATTGCTTGAATACCGGTAATTAAATCTTGATACATTGATTTCTTTTTTTAGTCCCAGTTGTTCATTTCCACGATGCCAAAATCCTTTCGACTCAAGAACCTTAATAGTTAAGGTGTCAGAGTAATAAACAGTATGGTCCCAATTTGGGCTAAAGTGGTTATCTGGTGTATTCGATTTCCCGTATTTCTTTAGCCCTGAATCAAATAGCATTTTTCTTACCATTGAATCTCTGACCCAACGAACAAATTGACGGTATTCGCTATTTGTTATTTCTGTTTGATCAACCCAAAGATTGCTATCCACTCGGACCATACCATATTCTTGGCTAAATAATTTTGATGAGATAAATAAGATTGCTAGTAAAGTCGTTAATTTCATAGTCACTAATTTAATTTATCCCACATTTAAAACAAAACGTAACAAAAAAAATTAGTTACAAATGACAATACAAACAATAGACGAACTACTTGACTTCATAGAAACGAACTATGAGAAGCTATCAAATGAGAAATATATTGAATTATTGAAACTCACTTTACAAGTTTATGTATTCGGTAAACCAAAAACTAAAGAGGAAGCTCTTGAAGAAATATTCAACCATTATAAGTTCATAGAAACGTTTTCAACTGGACACGAATTACCTCTTTTTATGTAAAAATGAATTAATATCGTATGTTTTATCGTACGTTTTAAAAGCATAAAAAAAGCCGTATGCCTTTTTATTATTGGCATACAGCTCTTTTGTTCGTGACCCCGACAGGATTCAAACCTGTAACCGCTGGAGCCGAAATCCAGTGCGCTATTCAGTTGCGCCACGGAGCCATTTAAAGTTGGCTATAAGTCAAATTTAATCCCTTGAGCCAATGGTAGACTGTCGGTATAGTTAATGGTATTGGTTTGTCTTCTCATATATACTTTCCAAGCATCTGATCCTGACTCACGTCCACCACCTGTTTCTTTTTCTCCACCAAATGCACCGCCAATCTCAGCTCCTGAAGTACCGATGTTTACGTTTGCAATTCCACAATCAGAACCTGCATAAGAAAGGAACTTTTCAGACTCTTGGAGTTCACTTGTCATGATTGCTGAGGACAATCCTTGAGGAACATTGTTTTGGATTGCAATTGCATCCTCTACCGGACCATCATATTTAGTTAAATATAAAATAGGTGCAAATGTTTCATGCTGCACAATCGCAAAGCTGTTTTCTGCTTCAACAATCGCTGGCTTAACATAGCAACCTGATTCATATCCTGGACCTTCTAATACACCACCTTCAACAACAACGTTTCCGCCTTCTGCCTTGGCAGCTTCAATCGCTTTGAGGTACATATCAACTGCATCCGTATCGATTAATGGACCTACGTGGTTGTTCTGATCCAATGGGTTTCCTATTCTTAGTTGCTTGTATGCATTGACCAAAGCATCTTTCACCTTGTCATAAACACTTGCGTGGATAATCAATCTTCTTGTAGATGTACATCTTTGACCTGCAGTACCAACAGCCCCAAATACAGCACCTGGAACCACCATTTTAAGGTCTGCAGATGGTGTGATAATAATCGCATTGTTTCCACCTAATTCCAAAAGAGAGGTTCCTAATCTTGCGCCAACTGCGGCACTAACAGATTTACCCATCCTTGTTGAACCTGTTGCAGAAACCAAAGGAACTCGAGTGTCATTCGACATCAATTTTCCAATATCTGCACCGCCTATAACTAAACCCGAAACTCCTTCAGGAACATCATTTGCTTCAAATACTTCTTTTGTGATTTGCTGACACGCTAAAGCTGTCAATGGTGTTTTCTCAGAAGGTTTCCAAACGCAAACATCTCCACAAACCCATGCTAATGCGGTGTTCCAGTTCCAAACCGCAACCGGGAAGTTAAATGCGGAAATGATTCCTACAATTCCTATTGGGTGGTATTGCTCATACATTCGGTGTCCTGGACGCTCAGAGTGCATCGTTAAACCATAAAGTTGTCGCGAAAGACCAACGGCGAAATCACAGATGTCAATCATTTCTTGCACCTCACCAAAACCTTCTTGCAATGATTTTCCCATTTCATAGGATACCAGTTGACCCAAGGGCTCTTTGACCTCTCTTAATTTTTCTGCGAGCTGACGAATAACTTCACCTCTGAGTGGTGCTGGTTTTGTTCTCCAAACTTTATATGCTTCAGAGGCTTTTGCAATTACCTTTTCGTAATCCGCCTCCTCTGCTGCTGTAACTGAGGCAATTAAAGATCCGTCGACAGGAGAATAAGACTCTATTTTCTCGCCTTTAGTTTGAATCCAATCGCTTCCAGTTGAAGCGCCATTATTGGTTTTTTCTATTCCAAACGTGGCTAATATTTTTTGAATTTCCATTTTTTTTATAAATAAGATTTGATGCAAAGGTACTTGAAATTATTTGTTGTTTTTCCATTAATTGCTTCAAAAAACAGATTCAAAAAGGAAGAAGCGGTTTATGTTTCTTATTTTTGCCGCTACAACACTTGAACTATGTATCGTACACACACTTGCGGAGCGCTCCGAAATGAACATATTGGCACGAATATTACCTTATCTGGTTGGGTACAACGGTCTAGAGATTTAGGAGGGATGACCTTTGTTGATCTTCGAGACCGTTATGGTATTACACAACTTGTTTTCAATATGGAAACAGATGCAAAACTCTGCGAAACAGCGCGTAAAATAGGTCGTGAGTTTGTGATTCAGATTGAAGGTGCCGTTATAGAACGAAGCAGCAAAAATAAGAATATACCAACTGGTGATATAGAAATTGAGGTTTCAAAACTCTCTATTTTAAATGATGCAAAAACACCTCCTTTTACCATTGAAGATGAGACAGATGGTGGTGATGAATTAAGGATGCAGTACCGATACCTGGATTTACGAAGAAAACCAGTTCAAGAAAAACTACGCCTAAGAAACAAAGTTTCTCTTGAGACAAGAAAATATTTAGATGGTCAAGATTTTATGGATGTTGAAACACCTGTCTTGATAAAATCGACTCCAGAAGGTGCACGAGATTTCGTTGTGCCCAGTAGAATGAACCAAAACGAATTTTACGCCTTACCGCAATCGCCCCAAACCTTTAAGCAGTTGTTGATGGTTTCAGGGATGGATCGTTACTACCAAATTGTAAAATGCTTCAGAGATGAGGACTTACGTGCCGACCGACAACCAGAGTTCACACAGATTGATTGTGAAATGGCTTTTGTAGAGCAAGAAGACGTTCTTCAAACTTTTGAGGGATTGATTCAGCATCTATTTAAAGAAGTTCGTGGAGTTGAACTCGATGCTGAATTCCCGAGAATGACTTACGCCGAAGCCATGGAAAAATATGGGTCTGACAAACCAGACATCCGCTTTGGAATGGAATTTAATAACCTCACCGAAAAAGCACAAGGAAAAGGCTTTGTTGTTTTTGACAGTGTGGACGCGGTATTGGCTATTAACGCTGAAGGCTGCGCGAACTTTTCTCGAAAACAGCTTGATGCACTTACCAATTGGGTGAAACGCCCTCAGATTGGTGCTCGAGGATTGGTTTATGTAAAATACAATGAGGATGGAACCAGTAAATCTTCTGTCGATAAATTCTATTCTGAGGAAGAAAGAAAAGTTTGGTTAGACCAATGTGGCGCCAAACCCGGTGATCTTTTACTATTGCTTTGTGGAGATCTTGATAAAACGAGAAAGCAGCTCAATGAATTGCGCCTGCACATGGGAACAGCGCTTGGTTTGAGAGACCCAAAGGTCTTCAAACCATTATGGGTGCTTGACTTTCCACTATTAGAATGGGACGAAGAAAGCGAACGCTACCATGCCATGCACCACCCTTTCACCTCACCAAAACCTGAAGATTTTGCTTTAATAGATACAGCTCCTGGAAAGGTTCGTGCAAATGCCTACGATTTGGCCATGAATGGCGTTGAGCTTGGAGGAGGATCGATTCGTATTCACGACAAAGCACTGCAATCAAGAATGTTTGATTTACTTGGCTTTACCAAAGAAGAGGCAGAGGCTCAGTTTGGATTCTTGATGAATGCGTTTGAATATGGGGCGCCACCACACGGTGGCTTGGCCTTTGGATTAGACCGATTGGTAGCTACTATGGGTGGTTCTGAATCTATAAGAGATTACATCGCATTCCCTAAAAATAATAGTGGTCGCGATACTATGATTGATGCACCTGCTCCAATTGATGCTGCGCAACGCAAAGAGCTTGGGTTGTGAGTTTTTTGGAGATTTAACTAAAACCTTAAATTATGAGTGATTCTAAATCAATGGGTTCTACCTTTTTAATTAACCTTGTTATGTTTATTGTATTAATCGTGATTACTTTTGGCCCACAAGCCATAATCATGAAAGACTATTTTGATGCTGTTATGGAAGGGAATATTTTCAAGGCCATTCGTGCTATTGAGGATGTAGGTATGCTTCCCATTCTTTTAATTGTCTTACATGGTGGATTTATCTTCGCTTGTTTTACAGTTGAAAAACTAAAAACAAAAATGACAAGATACTTGGCGTATTTTTCTATTGTCAATATTGTTTGGTGGGGTTATCTGATGGTCTAATCTCGAGTTAAGTATTCCCGAATTCGATGTCTAAATAAAGGGTTCAATTGATACACCATCTATTTTTTCAAGTGCAGGAATAAGAGATAATTCTGAAATAGGAACACTCAATTTCAACCTTGGAATTTCTTCAAGAACTTGTTCCAGAATCTTACAATCTGATGCCTTAACCATGTTCATTACGAATGGTAATGCTTCATATTTGAAAGTAACCTCAATCTCATTTCGGTCCTCATCCTCCACAATCATTGCGTTTTCAAAAGCTCCTTTTGCCGCGGTTCGATAGGCATTTATAAGTCCGCCAACACCTAGATTTGTACCGCCATAATAACGTACAACAGCGACAAGCACATTTGTTAGGTCAAAAGATTTTATTTGCCCATGTATGGGTGCGCCAGCACTGTTTGACGGTTCACCATCGTCACTAAATCTAAACTCCGTTTTAGCACTGCCAAAACAATAGGCATAGCAGACATGAACACAACCAGGGTTTTCCTTTCGTAAACTTGATAAATGAGCTTTTGCGGCATCAACATTTGAACATGGATAGGCATAAGCTAAAAACTTTGAGCCTTTTTCTTTAAAAAGACCTTCACCGGTCGATGACAAAGTTTTAAACATTTACGGTAAATTATGGCGCTTCGAAGTTAGTAAAGGGGTAGCATTCTTAATCCAATTCTTTCTCCTTTTGACGGACTACTAAATCAAGCATTTTCTCAAATTCGTCATACTCTAACCCTTCCATTACATCGACTACACAATCTGTATCAATTGCAGCCTTAGCGAATTCACGAATGTATTCCGATTTTTCAGAATCATTCATATCCTTAACATCCTCTAAGATTCCACTCATTACCTCCAAAATACATTTGTCTGATTTTCGCCTGTCCTTTTCCGATAAATTATTGAGTCTATTACCTATACGGAGAAGATCTCTTTCATTACTAATACCGTCGAAATCAATACCTGCATCTTCAAAACAATCACACATTTCATCTGCCCTTCCCTCGGGATCACCTCCAGAACCACAAGACGAAGTTGAGATACATACTAATAACAAGAGGCTAACAATTTTAAATTTCATAATTATTTGATTACTATTTTTTCAATCCATTCTTGCTGACTATCAGCAATTTTTAAAATATACATTCCTGATCCCAATCTTGATTCAATATTTTGAATACTTACATCAGATGCTATATTTTCTGAAAAAACAATCGTCCCAGTCATGTCCATCAACGTAAGCTTGGCCTTAGACAACATTACACCCGAAAGATCTACAGAAAAAGAACCATTTGAAGGGTTTGGTACTACTTTCAGTACTGAAGAACCTAGATTATCAAGTCCAATAGTGAATAACTCATCAACTAAATTTAAATCATCAATGTAAAAAGCCCCAGGAGGTTCTTGCCCTGTAAATGGATTGTATGCCTCTGCTCCGAAATAAACACCTCCAAATCCATAACTAGCTCCAAAGGGAGTAGACATTAATCCTGCGCTCGCACCGTCAAAAATAAATTCAGAGGTAACATTATCCAAATCAAAAGTGACCGTTATTTCATGCCAACCTGGAGTGATATTGTTTACTTCAAGATATGAAACAGTCTCCCAATCTAAAAACAACATGGTAGAATCACCAAGAATACAAATTGAATGCGGCATTTCCAGGCCTTGAGAATCCATAAATCCTATATAACCCCCTGCACTTCCTTCAGGGACTATAATATTTGCTGAAAAAGTATACTGTCCCTCAAAGTACTCAGGCCAAGTCCATGTTGCTTTGGTACTTGTAAAACCATCATCAACGACATATCCTGAATTCAATTCCGAAACAAACTCATCTCCACTAACCAAGCAGGACTCAGAATCCAAGACAGTCCACAAGCCCCAGCCATTTGCAGCACCAACGGTACTGACTAAATCACCTATGGTATAGTCATCAAAGGATTCACTTAAAACACTAAATTGGGCTGAAGCCATCCAAGGCGTCATCAGCAATACTATTAAAACTTTGTACATGTTTAAATCATTTGTTTGAAGGCTAAAGTTATTCAATTAAGTAGGAAAAGCCAAAAGAACAAAAAAATTGCGTAAAAAAAAGGCAGCCGAGGCTGCCTTTAATTTATAGATTAGAAAAACTTATTTGATAACGATTCTTGAAGAAAACTCGTTTGCGTTATCAGCAACTTTAATAACATAAACACCAGCATTAATGTCTAGGTTAAAGTTTTTAGTTGCGTTAGAAACAGAAGACAACGTCTCAGTATAAACAACTGCACCCAACATGTTCGTGATTGTTAATGACGCATTGTCAAAAGCATAGTCGTTAAAGTCAATTGAGAACGTACCGTTTGATGGGTTTGGAGAAACACCAATCGCCATTGGATTATTTTCTTCAACACCAGCACCACCAGTAACATCAACGATTTCGATATCATCGTAGTAATATTCTCCAGGGTTATACTCAGCAGGGTCTGCTGTAATATCTACGCTAGTACCCCACAAGTCAAAACCTCCCAATCCATTAATTGCCATGTTTCCATCACCAGCCGTACCAGTTCCTACAGAAACACCATCAAGGAATAATTCGGATGTATTCGCATCTAGATCAACAACCAATTCAACTGCAGTCCATACATCAGCCACTAGTGCACCTTGAGCAATTACAGCAGCTCCGTCAGCAGCATATAAATCTGTTCCAATAATATAAAATTCCATTGTAGAATACGTTCCAGCATCCATCTGACTATCACCAATTCCAATGTATCCACCAGTACTACCAGTTGGAACCATGAGATTCATTTTAATAGCATAAGCGCCAGTTGTTAAATCATTCCAAGAATATATAGCATCTGAGTCTGTGATTTCATTACTGACAGAAACTCCTGACAAAGAACCATTTGCTGCATAAGCTGATGTTGCCAAAGCAGAGTATCCTTCAGTCCCGGCTCCACTAGCTACACCCCATTCTCTCCAGCCGTTATCAGCCGCAACGTCTGTTAAAACATCACCGTCAGTATAGCTTTCAAAGTCCTCAGAAACAAGGGAAATTTGCGCGTTCATTAAAAAAGGTACCGCAAAGGCGGCAATAAGTAAATTTTTTTTCATTGTTTTTGTTTTAAATTATTAATTGTATCAAGGTACAAATAATTAATTGAACTACAGAGGATTAACCGTTTTTGAATATTCATAATGAAGTAGCCTAATTTGAAGAAGCATCCTTATGAGATTGAAAACGTCTCTAATGAGAGAAGATAAACTGTGTCCCACCATCAGAAAATATCACATTAATTGAGAAAAAATTTATTATGAAATTCCTTAGACTGTTTCTAATTCTATTGACATCAATAAGCAGCGTTAATGCACAAGATAGTACATCTGCCCTTTTCATTGGAAATAGCTACACTTATTTTAACAATATGCCAAACATCGTTGCAGAAATCGCAGCTTCATTTGGTAATCATCTTGATTATGCTGCACAAACGCCAGGCGGAATGACTTTTGCTGGACACGCTGGAAGTGCAAATACCTACAATGCCATGAATAGCACTGACTGGAATTACGTCGTGCTTCAGGCACAAAGTCAGGAACCCTCATTTCCATTCGGCCAAGTAAATAGCCAAACGCTACCCTACGCCATGCAGCTTGCAGATAGTGCACAAGCCATTTCCACTTGTTCACAGGCGATGTTTTTCATGACTTGGGGTCGTGAAAATGGTGATCCTCAATGGGATTCTATCAATACTTTTGATAAAATGAATTCCCGACTAAGGCTCGCCTATCTGCGATTTGCAGACTCTTCAAATGCCTCGGTTTCTCCTGTAGGCGTTGCTTGGAAATACGTAAGAGACAATTACCCGAACATTATGCTATACAGTGGAGACGGCTCTCACCCATCTTATGCAGGGTCGTATTTAGCTGCGTGTACATTCTATGCTTCAATCTTTCATAGTTCACCATTCGGGTCTTCCTTTTACGGTAACCTTTCAGAAACTGATGCCTTTTTATTACAGCAAGCAGCCAGTCAATGTGTATTGGATAGTACTCAAACATGGCATCTTCAGCATCATGACTCCATAGCAACAGTTGGTTTTTCGTACCAAATAGACGCGATTAATCTAGCTGTAAATTTTAATGAAAATATAGACTTTATAGATTCTATTCTCTGGGATTTTGGTGATGGTAACACTTCATCAGAATCAAATCCCACCCATTCTTACAACGAACCCGGGACGTATCAAGTTCAACTTATTGGATTTAGTGCATGTTCCGGTGATACCATGAGCCAAGAAATATTGATTGAAAACCCAACTAGTGGAACCCAAACAATAGCAGGGGCTCTTAATTATTCTATTCGTAAAACTTCAAACACTGAATTGATGCTAGAAGCTGAGGAAACAGTCAGTTTATCGAACTTGAGCGTTCTTGACATTGTTGGCAGAAGGCTGGGCGTAAATATCATACAATCAACCACAAATTCCATTCGATTTAACGTAAATCAAAAAGGGCCTGTTTTAATCTATTTTGAATTAAATGGTGACCCCAAATTCGTGCGAATCTATAATTAGAATTACGAAGGGGAATGAAAATCAGATTCTAATCAGGGATTATGGTATGCTTCTTGTTGCTATAATGTATTCATATGCGATATTTATTTTATATCATCCCCATAATTCTGTGCTGTTTCATCGTTGATTTATTCAATGCAAAGGATACTGTATTTACTTATGAAGTGTCGGATATGGAATTACAAGATCTATTCGAAGACTCCTCTATGGATAGTCCTAACGACTTAAATGAAATGAATCAAAAGTCATATAAGGACTCAAATACGCGATATAAAAAAAGCACTTTTCATCAAAACAAAATTAAATCGCATTCCTTCATAGATGTTGAAACGCCACCTCCAGAATATTAGCCTGACAACCGTATCTAGTTAGCAATATTCAAATAAACATCGAAAATCAAAAAAATGAAAACTAAAATATTTATCATTGGATGCGCAGTGTCGCTCCTTTCATCTTGTGCCGTAATACGTCCAGGAGACGTAGGCATTAAACAAACGTTTGGCAATCTCAAAGGCAAAACCAAAACCCAAGGGCTTATGTTTTTTAATCCCTTTACAAGTAGCATTGTGCGTGTCCCAATCCGAACCGTGAATAAAGAAATCCGACTCAACCTTCCCTCCAAGGAAGGGTTAAACGTCCAAGCTGAGATTTCAATTCTCTATCATATTGAAGAAGCAAAGGTGAGAGAAATCATAACAAGTGTAGGAAAGCGTTATGAACAAACCTTAATACTAAGTACATTTCGTTCGGCATCTGCGGATGTATGTGCACGGTTTTTTGCGAAAGATATGCACTCAGGAAAGCGCGGTGAAATTGAAAAAGAAATCAAAACCCAAATGGCTTCACTTTTAGAAGGCAGAGGTTTCGTGATTGAGGCAGTATTGCTAAAAAGCATTACTCTTCCGAAAGGACTCTATGCAGCTATTGAGGGAAAGCTTCAGGCAGAACAAGAGGCACAGCAAATGAAGTTTATTCTTCAACGGGAAGAAAAAGAAGCAGAAAGAAAACGCATTGAAGCCGAGGGTATTCGCGACGCTCAACTCATTATCAAAGAGGGAATCACTCAGGAAAATATCGAATGGAGAAGCCTTGAAGTATTAAAAGAGATTTCGATGTCTCCAAATGCCAAGCTGATCCTGACGGATGGTAAAACACCCGTTTTGATTGGCGGCGACAAGGACTAGGTTTTATAAATTTCACATCTAAAATGAAATACGGAGACTCATAACAAATCTCCGTATTCATTTCTCTTATTTTTTTATGCGCTTGCTTTTTGTGAACCGTAAAACAATAAACTAACTACGACCAAATTCATAATAATCACAGGAATAGGCGCTGTTGGATCACCTTTTAGAGCACCAATCAAATCAGGGAGCGCCCCGAATCCTGCAATTACAAAAAATAAAAAGGACATCTTTTTTTTCGATGTAAGGTCAGAAATAGATGAAGCTCCAATCATCGCAAATGCAATTCCCGTATATAATAAGCCTACGACGAGCATAAATGAATCCATCATCATGGTTAGCTCTTTGGTATAATGAATTTCGGTTCCAAAAGCATCCTCCATAAGCATGTCTTTCATTTCAGGCATAACCATTGCAATGTAAATAGGAAGCGCTTGAAGAAAAGTGAGCACTGCAGCAACTAAAAAAATATTTTTCAACTTCATAATATAAATTTTTGTGTTTGAGAATTTTAAAATTAATAATTTTATTCAAAAAGAATTGCGTGCATAAATTGAATGCAAAATACCATGTATGAAAAAATTAACCCTTTTCTTTTTGTTCTCTATATCTTCAAACATTGTTTTTGGACAAGTTGATACGGTCGAAGTATATAGCAAATCAATGCATCGTTCAATACCCAATCTAATCATAACACCTAAAGATTATATTTTACAGAATGAAGAACTACCTGTACTATATCTTCTTCATGGTGCTGGGGGCTATTTTAGCAATTGGATGTTTCGCGTTCCTGAAATAGAACAATACGCAAGTGATTACAACATTATTATTGTTTGTCCTGATGGAGATAAAACTAGTTGGTATATCGATAGCCCAATAGATTCATCAAGTCAATATGAAAGTTATATTTCAAAGGAACTCGTTCCCGCTATTGATCGGAATTACCGGACAATAAAACATAAAAATGGTCGTGCAATAACAGGTTTGAGTATGGGTGGTCACGGGGCCTTTTATCTTGCGTTTAAACATCAAGATATCTGGGGTGCCGCAGGAAGTATGAGTGGTGGTGTAGATATTATTCCCTTTGCTGAAGAATGGAACCTAGATGAGCTTTTAGGTACATATCCCGAAAATAAAAAGAACTGGGAGCAACATTCGGTTATCAATCTAACGCACCTTTTGAACGGAGATTTGAAGATTGTTTTTGATTGTGGTAAAGAGGATTTCTTTGCAGAGGTCAACGAGGCATTACATAAAAAAATGAACGCTAAAAACATTCCTCATGATTATACAGTAAGACCTGGAAAACACAATTGGAAATATTGGCGCAACTCGATAAAACACCATCTCGTATTTTTTGATGAATTTTTTAATTCCGAGAACTGAACCAGTTACTGCCTAGACAACTCAATTACAGAATCAATCATTCGGTTTTTTACCATTTGAATGATTCGCTTATTGAACGATTTTTCAGTCTGTAAATATTGCTTAAATTCTTCACCATTTAACTGACCAATGACCATTCCCTGAATTTCTTTTTTAAATGGATTGTCATTTTTAAAAGCACTTTCAAGAGCAACTACCCTTTTTTTTTTATCCATTAAATGAAAAACTACCTTTATAGAAGCGAAGTAACTTTTGACACGGTAAACCAAAATATCATGCTGCATTTTAATGATCGGGCGAAGGACCATGTTCTGGAAAAGCTCTTCTGCTTTGAGCGTACCTATCGTCAATTCATTGGGGAGTATTGGTCGGACTTTTTCCATATTTTAATTGTTGTAGAATGAGCCTAAAACACGGTCTTCAAACTGGAACCCACCTTTATCTTCTTGTTTGTCAAGCTTATTATATTCTACAAGTCCCCAAAGTAAAAACTCTTTGAAGAACAATTTATCCGCAGGGCTTGCCAGAGCTTGATACATCTCTACAATATCCTCTAAAGGCTTCACGGCATTTAAAATTTTTGCATACTCTTTTTCTGTCAAGTCACATGACAGAGAAAATGAACTATTTTCCATGAACCAAGAAACCACAGCGTCAAACTCATCTGTCGCACCAGGCTTACTCAACTTTTTAATTTCTCTAAAACTTTGATTAAATAATGTTTTTATTGCATTCCCTAAAAGCAATAATGCGACATTTTCAGCCCCCTCTTGCTCTCCCTCATAAACCAATTCAACTTTTCCTGTGATAGCCGGGATGATTGCCATAAAATCCAACATACGAACAGAGGTTTCCTCTTGATGCGCCGTTAGCATTCGATAGGTAGCTCCACTGATTAAGTTTTCATACATCGTGATACTCATTCTTGCAGACACCCCACTTTTTGCATCGATAAGTTCATTGTCTCTGGCTTCGAATCCAATTTGTTCAATTAAAGTCTTGGCCAATTCTGGCACATAAATAGCGTTTGACTGGTCCTGTTTCATCACTTCTTGACTCGTGATTTCTTTCGCTAAATCTATGGTCTTCGGATAGTGCGTAATGATCTGAGATCCGATTCTATCTTTTAGAGGGGTAACGATACTTCCTCTGTTTGTATAGTCCTCTGGATTTGCAGTAAAAACAAAGTTAACGTCTAATGGAAGTCGGATTTTGAAACCTCTAATTTGAACATCTCCCTCTTGGAGAATATTAAATAATGAGACCTGTATTCTTGCTTGTAGATCAGGTAATTCGTTGATAACAAAAATACATCGGTTTGCTCTTGGAATCATTCCAAAGTGAATCACCCGCTCATCTGCATAGGAAAGTTTAAGATTTGCAGCTTTAATTGGATCGACATCTCCAACAAGATCAGCAACAGTAACGTCTGGTGTCGCTAATTTTTCAGAAAAGCGATCAGAACGATGCACCCAAGCCAGAGGCGTTTTGTCTCCTTCTTTTGCTACCAACTCTTTTGCATAATATGAAATAGGAGCCATTGGGTCATCATTAATTTCAGAGCCTTCAACAATTGGAATATATTCGTCAAGCAGGTTAGTTAGGGAACGTGCTATTCTTGTTTTAGCTTGGCCTCTAAGCCCAAGTAAATTAATATTATGCTGCGACAAAATAGCGTTAATGAGCTGAGGGATAACCGTATCGTCATATCCAATGATGCCATCAAAAATGGACTCCTTATCTCGAAGCTTTTGCATCAAATTATCACGAAGCTCTGTTTTTATGTTCTTTGAAGAATAACCAGACTTTTTAAGGTCACCTAATGTTTTTAATTCTTGAATGTTCATACTTATCTTTTAATTTTTTTTTTACGATTGGTTTCGTAGTCTTCGAAAATCATACTTCCCAGACCTTTAAGTCCAGTGTAAAACGCTTTACCTTGATTGGCCGCAGTAAATTCCTGAACAAACTGCTGAAGATAGGGGTCTTGTGCAATCATAAAGGTGGTAATAGGTATTTGAAGCTTACGCGCTTGTTTGGCCATGTTTAAACATTTACTTGTGATAAATTCATCAAGACCATTACTGTTTTTATAATATTCTCCACTTGGCAGTTTGATACAAGATGGCTTACCATCTGTAATCATGAAAATTTGTTTGTTGGTTTGTTTCTTTCGTCTCAAAAGATCAAGGGCCAAGGACATTCCTGCTACTGTATTGGTATGATAAGGGCCTACCTGCAAATACGGCAATTCTTTCAGTTTTATGGGCCATGCATCGTTTCCAAAAACAATGATGTCCAAAGAATCTTTTGGGTAGCGCGTTCGGATCAATTCTGCCAATGCCATAGCTACTTTTTTGGCCGGCGTAATGCGATCCTCTCCATAAAGAATCATACTGTGGCTGATGTCAATCATTAACACTGTGCTCATCTGTGCGTTGAAGTGCGTATCATTGACTACTAAATCTTGTTCTGTGAGCTTGAATTCTCCTGCTCCATGGTTCACTTGTGCATTTTTGATGCTCTCAGTCATGGATATTTGATCCAATCCATCACCAAAAACATAGTTTTTCATGTCACCCGTAAAGTCCTCACCTTGTCCCGAATGTTTAGTCTTATGGTTTCCCTTTCCTGATTTTTTAAGCGCTCCAAAAATTTGATTGAGAGAGCGTTGTCGAATCAACTGTTCCGTCTTCGAAGTAATTTGGAGCCCCTTGCCCTTATTCTTTTTAGGGTCGTCGTTCAAAAACCCTTTTTTCTTGAGATCCTCAATAAAATCATCTTTGGTGTATTCCACAGAATACAACTTGTACTCACTATCGAGCTGATCCATCCAATTCAGGGTTTCATCTACGTCCCCAGAGGTGAATACGATCAACTCTTGAAAAATATCGAAAAGGCGATCGAATGGTGATTGCTCTTTTTTCTCATGTGGAGAAAAAACGAATCCTGATTTTGAATACGTATATGATTTTGATTTCATTTGTTTCATTAAACACGCAAGCTTTAGGGTTTGTGCTCTTGAAGATTTAACTTAAACAAATTGAACTCAAATAAGTTTTATGAAAAACAGGAATTTAAATGGACTTCGTACAAGTCTAACCCGTACCAAGCATCCTATCTGTACTTCCATTATCGTAAAGGAAAATTAAAGACGAATTCGGCTTAAACGGCGTCTCGTGACCCGTCCATATCCCGAATCTTGACAAAGATTTTATTGGCATTCGTATAATCATACAAGTTGTCATAGTAGGCTTTCATATTAAATAATAGATAGCAATTATTTATTTCGTGCTGTACTCAAGAAAAGAAAACAGCTCTCCTGACTCTGATTCTATGACAATGTCAATTCGCACTTCCTCTTTCGTAATAAATTCTAAAAAATATCTATTTTCCGAATCGTCTTTTGTGAATGTTTGGGTGTTCTTGTCGTCTTCATAAATAAAGATGGCTTGAATTCCTTTGGTTAATAATTCAAAATATGAAACTAGCGCTTCAGGATCTTTTTTAATCGCATTTGGGCAATTACGAGCGTGGGAATCTATTTCGGTGTAGCGATTATTTTCGAGCAGAATTTGGTTGTCTTCGAAAGATGAATCCTACGTAAAAGCAAAAAACGATAAAATTATAAACAGACAAAAAAAGGACAATTTCATGAAACTAATATTCGGAGTTTGATGCCTTAACTAATAACGTTCGTATCGTTACTTTTTAAAAACCTGGTGCTGGCCTATTTCAGTAATCCATTTAGGCAGCTGATTCGGGTCATATGGTTCGCCAATGACACCAAGGACTTCCTCAGGTTTTACAATTCCATTTTTTGATGTAAACGAATACTTCACTACAGAAGCCATATACGTCTTTTCGTTGCGCTCAATTTTCTGAAAGAAATAAAACCAGTTGGCATCATAACCAATAATCTTAGTCTTAAGATTGAACTTTTGAAATAAACGCAAACGGTGTCGATATTCATTATAGGTTCCCGTTATCGTTAAGGACCATTGGTTCTTTCTTAAAAAATCATTAATGTCCACACGTGCTCCAAAACCGTAGCGGCCCAAATCAAGCAGCGTTACATAGCGACCATTATTTAACTCTAAAAAAGGATCAATATCTTGAAGCCATACCATTAACGAAATCGTATCACTTTCTTCGCTGAAAAAATCAAGTTTTGGCTTGTTTCTACTGGTAATCAGAACTCTAGCGAGTCTTAAATATGGATACATTTATATATAGTTTTTAACAATCCAATGATAAGTATTTTTTATGGGGTATTCGTTTTAACAACGTTTGTTTTTTAATTTTAAATAAAACCAACGATTATGAAACAAACGAAATGTACTTGTGGTTGCACAAGCTGTAAAAATGGAAATTGTAAAGGCTGCAGCTGCGAAAACTGCTCAAGTCCAAACTGTGGAAAGGTTTAAAATATCATTTAATGGTTCTATTTTCCAATACAGAATCTAAAATCCGGTTATTTATAAGCTATTGAATGCCATAAACACAAATGTGACACAATAACAATTGAAATTTACACTCAAGTAATTATAAAGCATATCAAAGGCATTGAAAGTCCATTTGATTCTTTAAATTTAGATACACTTTAAAACAAATAAACTCTATAGCAATATATTGATTAATATAATCTATAGAGTTTAGCGAATTGTTAGCTACAATAAAAGCAATACGTGTTAATCTTACCGGAATTAGTGTTAATATGTCCAGGGTCTAAGTAATAGATTTGTATAAATAATGGATAAGAATATCATACATATAAAATCTATAAACCAATTACTTGAAGGCTCAGGTTTAGGAAAACCAACACATCCTTTGATAGCTGTTATCGATACTGCCGACATTGTTTTTGGAAAAGAAATGCAAGGACTGAAAATCACATCAGACTTATATAGTATCGCCTTGAAAGACGCTAGTTGTGGCCTTGACTATGGCAGAAAACCTTATGACTTTAACGAAGGTGTGCTTTTTTTCTCTGCGCCCAAACAAGTATTCACGGTCACAAAAGTCCAGAAGTTAAATGAGATAAAAGGTTGGATGATCTACTTTCATCCTGACTTGATAAGAAACACCAAATTAGCTTCTAAAATTGACGGTTACACATTCTTTAATTATGAAGTAAATGAGGCTCTTCATTTATCAGAGAAAGAACAATCTTTATTGAACAATCTTGTAAACTTAATTGAGAACGAAATTCAAGAGCGTATAGACAGTCATAGTCAACAAGTATTAGTGTCAAACATTGAACTCATTTTAAGTTACTCCTTCCGGTTTTACGAACGCCAGTTTAACACACGTTCTGCTCGAAACACAGATATTGTATCGAAAGTTGAATGCCTTCTTAAAAGTTATTATCAAACGAATGAATTAATTTTATCAGGGCAACCCACTATTGAATATTTAGCCAATGGATGCCACTTATCATCCAATTATCTTAGTGATTTATTAAGTAAAGAAACAGGTCGATCAGCGAAAGAACATATCAATGATTTTTTAATCGAAAAAGCTAAAAATTTTCTTGTTAGCTCAACAGATTCTATAAGTGGTATTGCCTATTCTTTGGGATTCAATTACCCTCATTATTTTGGACGAATCTTCAAAAAGAAAACTGGCAAAACACCTCAAGAATATCGTCAGATGAATTAATGTAAAGGAAGCTATAAGCTTCTTTTTTCATTTTCTGTTATTTGTGTTACATCTTCCATTATTAGTGCTATTCACACTTCAAAAAAGCACCGAAATTTGTCTTGAATCTAATAAATATGAATCGATGAAAAATACAGCATTAATAACAGGAGCAAGCAGTGGAATAGGAAAAGAACTAGCAACTATTCACGCAGAAAAAGGGGGTAATTTAATTCTAGTAGCAAGAGGACAGGACAAACTAAATGATTTGAAAGCCGAATTAGAGAAAAAGTATGGAATTCAAGTCAACACAATCGCGAAAGATTTAAGCGAAACTGGAGCCGCTAAAGAATTATTTAATGAGATAGAGTCCCTAGGTATTCAAGTAGACTATTTAATGAATAATGCAGGTTTTGGATTGGTAGGAAAGTTTCATGAACTTCCATGGGAACGGCAAATGCAAATGATTAATCTCAACATGGTTGCACTCACAGAGTTGACCTATCTTTTATTACCAAGCATGGTGGCTCGAAATAATGGAAAAATACTAAACACCTCTTCGACTGCTGCTTTAATACCAGGCCCATTACAAGCCGTATATTTTGCTTCAAAGGCGTATGTTTCATCTTTTAGTAATGCAATAGCAGAGGAATTGTATGACAAAGATATCACAGTCACGGCATTGTTGCCAGGCGCTACTGAAACAAGCTTTGCGAAAACGTCAGGTGTGGATAAGACAGCAATTTATAGTAACCCAGCTTCAGCTAGAAGTGTTGCAGAAGATGGATATAATGCGATGATTAAAGGAAAACTAGATGTAATCTCAGTCTCATCAAGATCACAAAAGATGCAGTTGTCTCTAGTTTCATTCTTCCCTAAGAAAATGATTTTAAAGACAACTAGAAAAATGCAAGAAGAAAAATAAAAGTGGCTAACAAGGTATAATAATTCATTAGTTAAATTGTTTCCTAATCCTTCTAATGGAAATATTACACTTGATATAACCCAACATGCTAATGGTCAGATTATTTTAACTGATATCTTAGGCAAAGAAGTTTTGAATAAAAGCTTTACTTCTAATAAATTGCAGATCAACCTAAAAACTTAGCATCTAAAGGGACATATTTTACGAAAGTTATCGATTTGGATGGTAATATAATTGCAATTAAAAAATTGATTTATCAATAACGGTTCTACAACAATGTATATGGCGCATTAAAACGCGCCATATACCAACCGTTATAAAACAAACATTTTAAATCCCACAAAAAACTTTCTCTTACCGTGGCCACCCCCTGTTTAACTTTTTGAAAACAGCTTGTTGCGGCTATTTGCCGATACAGAATTTACTGAAAATACTTCCAAGTAAATCATCTGTTGAGATGTCTCCTGTTATGCTACCTAGGTAAAACATGGCTTGGCGTATGTCCATGGCGATAAAATCACCCGTTGTGCCATCTTCTAAACCCTTGGCTGCCTTTTCAAGCGCATCTGAAGTTTTAATTAATGCCTCATGGTGTCTTGCATTGGCAATAATCGTATCGTTTTCAAGATCTAAAGTTCCTACCACCGCTTCAACCATTTCTGAATGTAGTACATCCATACCAATACCTTCTTTTGCGCTGATTGGAATCGCTCCTTTCATTATTACTTTACTTAAATCTGATTTATTGGCAATGAATAAAATCTTTTTATCTGGGAATTTCTTGTTTAATTGATGACTCCAAACTTCTGTTTCAGCCCCATTTTGTTTATCTGTTGCATCGCTTAAGCAAAGCACAATAGATGCTTCTTTTATCTTTTGTTGTGACCTTTCGATGCCCATTGATTCAATATGCTGCGTGGTTTCACGAATACCCGCAGTGTCAATGAGTCGAAATAGAATCCCTTCAATATTCAAAGTCTCCTCAATCACATCTCGTGTAGTTCCTGCCTCATCACTGACAATGGCTCTGTCTTCACCTAAGAATTGATTCAAAAGCGTACTTTTCCCTGTATTTGGAGCGCCCACAATCGCCACAGGAACACCATTCTTCAGGGCATTTCCCAAGGCAAAAGACGCTGCTAAATCCCCAACTGTATTTAAGACTTTTCCTACAAGAGCTTTAAGCTGTGTGCGATCTGCGAACTCGACGTCCTCCTCAGAAAAATCGAGTTCTAGTTCTATTAAAGAGGCAAAAGCAATCAATTCCTCACGCAATACTTTTAAATCTGAAGATAAGTTTCCTTTGAGTTGACTTAAGGCAATCTGATGTGCCTTTTTGCTTTGTGCCGCAATCAAATCTGCGACAGCCTCAGCTTGAGAAAGGTCTAACTTCCCATTTATAAATGCCCTTTGCGTAAATTCACCAGGTTTAGCCATCCGACAACCGTGGTGTTGCAATACTGCTAAAATTTGCTGCTGAACATAAGGTGAACCATGACAAGAAATTTCAATACTTTCTTCACCAGTAAAACTTCTTCCTTCCGCGAAATAGCTCATTAACACCTCATCAACTTGAACACCATCTGCAGCCGTAATCGTTCCAAAATGAAGGGTGTGACTTTCTATACCTGAGAGGCCCTTAGAAAAACACCTTGAACATATTTTCTTTGAATCGGGTCCTGAAACACGTACAATTGCTATGGCACCTATACCGTTTCCGGTGGCAATCGCACAAATCGTTTCGGTCTTAATGTTCATGGCACAAAGTTAAGAATTAAAGACGCTCTGCAAATGAGAGGTCGGTAAGCGCAAGCAAAAATGCAAGCAAGGCACTCCGTTCTTTTTTGGTCAAAGAAAACGGTTGAATAACAGGGTCTTGAAGTTGGTGTCCTTCACCTCCCTTTGCATAGTGATCGATAACTGCTTCGAGTGTTTCAAAACTTCCATCATGCATATAGGGCGCCGTGTACTCAATATTTCGTAGCGATGGGACCTTGAAATGTCCTATCACAGAAGAATCCTGATTAATCCTGAAACGGCCTTTATCTGATCCGTAGTCAACATATAATCCGTTATTTCGAGGTTCGTGATTTGTAAAATAAGGTGGCGCATGGCATGTCGTGCAATACAGTTTCTCAGAGAAGATTTGATACCCCAGTTTTTCTTTATTAGATAAGGCGGATGAATCTCCTTTTATAAAATGATCATACGACGAACTCAAAGACAATAAGGACCGCTCAAATGCTGCAATACTTCGCGTTAAAACCCAGGCATCAAAATCTCTTCCATAAATTTCTTCCGCCGCTTTTTGGTATTCAGGAACTGCTCTTAAAATAGGAAGTAACTTTTTCATATTATGCCCCATTTCTATGGGCTCCTGAATCGGCACAATGGCTTGCAGTTCAAGTGTTTTGAGATGCGCATCAAACATCACTGTTGGTAAAAAAGCTACATTCAACAGACTCGGAGAGTTGCGTTCTGTTTTTTGACCATTAATCCCTGTGCTGGTTTTTTTACCATCGGTAAAAGCAAGACCTGGCTTGTGACAAGAAGCACAATTGATCGTATTATCTAAAGACAACCTTGTATCAAAAAAGAGCGCCTTACCTAAAGCGATTTTTGCCGCGTCCATAGGATTATCTGAAGGCGCTGGCGTTGCTACAAATCGGTTTAAATCGGGGATTGATTTACACATCCAAAAGGATAGAATAACACCAGAAAAACCGAAAACAAATACGGCTTTTCTAAACATCAGCGGTAAATATATTTAATGGTTTCTAATTCAGTGCCAGCCTGATTCATTAAGCTTATGAAGATGATACCCTTGTGTTCACAGGCTAATACCAGTTCAGAGGCTCCTAAAATATTCTGAGTTAACACCAGACGACCAAGCTGGTCGGTAATCTTAAGAGACGTTGCATGGCTCGGTATATTCGAAACATTCAATCCTGCTTGATTTTGGAAAACAATAGATTGTGTATTTATGTACTCCGGGATTGCGGCCTGAGCAGAAACCGAAAAAACTTCTTCTGTTAGTAAATTACTCATCATCTGAACATTATCAGGTCCATCACCATGACTGATTAGCATCCCACTACTTAAATCAATTGAATTAAACCAACGGTCAACATTACAATAGAGTTCAATGTCTATTTGCGTGCTTGAAGTTTCCGTAGGAATAACATCTAATGCTACCTGTTTCGAAAGCTGCGGCCCTACATTATGTAACTCAAATGTTGGCGAACCAGCAGTTACAAGGTGCATGTAGCCAAATGCCCAGCCCCAATACATTGAAGGGTCCTGAAAACTTAAAGGATGATCTTCAGGGTAGGAAGAAATATCAATTGATTCGGATCCATCTTGGGTATTGAACCTTTGTGGAACCCCCAAAATAAATTCAATCTGCTCAATGTTATCAACATCATAATTACCTAAAGATAAAAGGTGATTATCTGCAGTTACTAAATGAACAGAAGGCAATACCATAAGTTCTTGCCCACCATCATAAGTGATACTAATATCTGATACGTAGTAATTTAAGTAATCCACTGAGAACGATTGTCCAGAAGGATGTGTATAAAAAATTCCAGTCTCAAATTGAGAACCAAGAAAAACAGGTTCTAAATTCAAGAATACGCTTTTTTGACCGATTGCTGCGATAGGCGCAAAAACAAGAAGAATAATTAGTTTTTTAATTTTCATGATTTCTTTAGAATGTACAGTATTTCTTTTTTCATTAAACGATAAGATTCCACTTCAGTTGGCTCCCATTTTTCATTCATATCAAAAACTTCAACTGTAAAACCTGCTCTTTCAAGCCATTGCGGATAGTCCATTCCAAAAAGACGCACGTGATCTTTTTGCCAAAAGTGCTTTTCTCTATCAGCAGGACTCGTGATACTCGCGTCCTCATAAGTTACATCTCGCGTCACATCTTGAGGAACTTGCATTATTGCCCAACCTCCATTTTTCATGACTCTTTGTAATTCACTCATACAACGTATAGGGTCGTCAACATGTTCCATTACATGGTTGCAAAACACAACATCGTATTGTTGGTCTTCAAGCGGAATATTGTGCAGATCAAAGTGCAAATCAGCAATTGGAGAAACCAAATCAGCGGTTATATAATCAAGATTTTCTTGTTTTTTAAAGTGGGGCAAAAAGCATTGCTCAGGAGCAATGTGTAAAACCTTTAATTTCTGAGCTGTAAAAAAATTAGTTTCTCTTTGAAGGTAAAGCCACATAAGTCTGTGCCGCTCAAGCGTCAGATCATAAGGGCATAGTACATTTTCTCGGTGAGCGACCTCTGAACCGTAACTTAAAAACTTCGAAAAAGAGCGCTCACAAACAGGGCATTCAACAGCAGATCCACGGTAAAGGAAAGGGGCGAAAAACTTAAAAATATAGCTTAATCTAATTAGTAAAGGCCTCGGCAAGGCATTCAGTAAAAATTTATAGAGTTTCTTCACAACTCTAAAGGTACAACAAACAGAAAAGATATTGCGTACTTTTGACTTACCAACCTTCGTTAAACATGAAAAATTATTTGATTCTTCTTTTCTGCACAAGCTTTTACATTATGGCACAAAACAATACTCCTAAGGCACCAAAAATAGACAAGACACTTTCCAAATTTAATCACGAAAGAAATGATCCTTATTACTGGATGAATCAACGCGATTCTGCCGATGTTTTAAAATACATTGAAAAAGAAAACAAGTATTGCAAGAGCTATTTTTTAAATTTAGACCCATTAGTATCAAAGATCCAAAGTGAAATTAAAAAAAGAATAGATCCAAATGAACAAAAATCACCATTTTGGTACAACGGAAAGCTATTCCAAGCTCGAAATGAAGAAGGAATGGAATATGAAAAAATTTATGCGCTTAAAAACGATAAAGCCTCACTTTTTTTGGATGAAAATGAAAGGGCTAAAAATCAATCTTTTTATGACCTAGCAGATTGGGAACTTTCACCCAATAATAAATACTTGGCTGTTGCCGAAGATTTTAAAGGAAGACGGAAAAACACAATTTCAATTCGTAAAAATAAAACAGGGGCTTACCTCAATGATCGCATAGAGAATAGCAATGGAGATATTTTATGGTCCAACGATAATAAAACGATTTATTATATCGTAAAGGACCCACAAACACTAAGAGAGTATCAAGTTTTTCGTCATGAAATAGGGACTCCAAATAGTGAAGACGTTCTAGTGTATCAAGAGGATGACGAAAAATACTCTGTCTATTTTTCCAAATCGAAAACAGACGATTTTATTTTTATTAATTGTTACAGCTCTCTTACCTCAGAGGTGCTTTGGCTCGATGCAAACAACCCCAAATCAGTACCCCAAGTTTTTCTTAAAAGGAAACAAGGTCATTTGTACGCTGTTACACACCACGGTAATGGGTTTTACATTGTAAGTAATGACGAAGCCCCAAATAATAAAATAATGTTCGCCCGTACAATACCAAAAAGCCTAAGTCAATGCGAAGTTTTTCAAGAAACAAGCAATAAGACTTATATTAACGGCATCAGTTCATTTCAAGAATTCTTAGTCATTCAAGAACGCACAAAAGGCTTGAACAAGATAAAAATCTACCCTTTTGAGTCCCGAGAAACCAAATATATTGCCTTTGATGAAGAGACATATTATTTAGGCTTAGCAATGAATGATGATTACAAATCTAATACACTATATTATACCTATAATTCAATGACTACGCCTTCAAGTGTATATGCTTATGACATGTCTACAGGTAAACAAGAACTTTGGCATCAAAAGGAGATTAAGGATCCTGAATTCGCCTCAAGTAATTACCGCTCCGAAAGAATTTGGGCTAGGGCGAATGACGGTACAGAAATCCCTGTTTCAATTGTTTATAAAAAAGGGATTGAATTAAGCCAAGCACCTTTACTACTGTATGGCTACGGTTCATATGGGATAACCATTCCAGATGTCTTCAGTGCAACACGTTTAAGCCTACTAGACCGCGGTTTTGTTTTTGCAGTTGCACATATTCGAGGTGGAAAATACATGGGTGAGCATTGGTATGAAAACGGAAAATTCATGAAAAAGATCAACTCCTTCACCGATTTCATCAATGCAGCTGAATATTTAGGGCATATGGGTTATTGCGACCCCGCAAAAATATATGCGCAAGGAGGAAGTGCTGGCGGTCTTCTTATGGGTGCCGTAGCTAATATGGCGCCATACCTTTGGAAAGGGGTTGTTTCCCAGGTACCGTTCGTAGATGTACTTACAACTATGCTTGACGAAACGATTCCGTTAACTACATCCGAGTATGAAGAATGGGGTAATCCAAATAACGAGTCATACTATTACTACTTACTTAAATACTCTCCCTATGACAATATCCAAAAAATGGAATATCCGGCAATGTATATAACTACGGGTTATCATGACTCACAAGTACAATATTGGGAACCCCTAAAATATGTTGCGAAAATGAGAGCCTACAAAAAAGATCAGAATCCCTTTTTATTCGATTGCAATATGGATGCAGGCCATGGCGGGGGCTCCGGTTTGAGTAATGAGAGAAAAGAAATAGCAAAAGTATATGCCTTCATTTTGGGAATGGAAAATAAAATTAAGTAGCCTTCTTTTACTGCTCTCTTTTCAAACGAGTGCACAAGAAGAATCCCCTGTTATTGAAGACTTTAAAAACAAAAAAGTTCTCTATCTCGACATGGGTTACAATAGTGCACCATTCACTATGAATAGTCCTATTAACGGCAATAATACAACCTTGAAATACAAGAACAATTTTAAAACGCTTCTTGGTATTGGATTTGCCTATAAATGGTTCCATTTGAGGGTAGGGTTTCCTGTTTTTGGATATGTTAAAGATATTGAAAAATGGGGGGAATCAAATCAATTCGACTTAGGCTTAAGTTTTTCAATGAAAAAATTCTTTTTTGATGCTGATTTCAAAACCGTCCAAGGTTATGCCCTTCAAAATTATGCTGCATTGGACAGCAACTTTATCTCAAGCAATACAACCCATTTGAGGACGCCTAATTTAGGAACTACAAATTTCAGTCTTAATAGCTGGTACTTCCATGATCAGGATTTCAAAATGGCGGCATTACGAGGAAAACAAGCACACTACAATGCGTTGGTTCATACATGGTATATTAAGGGATCTTTTAATCTTTTTGGAGTTGAAAACAATAGCCAGCCCATCGTTCCCGAGGTGATTTCCGATGTGAGCTCCGCACAAACTCAAGCCTCGTCTCTATCTGCAATTGACGTTGGTATTATTCCAGGATACGCCTATGTAAATCGGATTAAGAATTGGCAAATTTCCGGATGGCTAGGCTTAGGGGGTGTGATACAGTCTAAATTTTATTCGGCAGATGAAACACGTGGGTTTCTTGGTCTTGCACCACGTTATGACATTAGGCTTCTTGGCGGCTACTCAAATAAAAAATTCTTTGCCTTTCTAGTTACGGAATTTGATAACAAATCGATTCGTTTTACAGAATTAAGATATAATCTTAATTCTTACAGCATTAAGCTTTTAGGTGGTATAAGATTCGGTAAATAAACCTAAAGTTTTATTTCAATCCATCTTTGGCTGACTCCCACGTCAAGTTTCACATGATACGTTCCTTTTTTAAGCCCTCTAAACGAAAAATATACCTGAGGAGTGTTTATTACTATGCTCTCGATTTCATTATAATTCTGATCTGCAAATACTATTTTCGGGTTCTCTTCGAATAAACCATTTTTCTCAAACAAAAGCTGTTTATTATCATCTTGGGTCATTGAAACAAATCCTAAATGTTGATTTTTATGCGCCTTATCTCGCATGATTCGCTTGGTTCTCTTTGCTCGAGCTTCACTCTGATTGATTTGACTATTGCGAATAGGCTGTGTATAGTTAGCGCCTAGTTTTGGAGGGGTTTTTACGCTATCAAAATCATTTTCAGGGTGCCATACTCGCATGTAATCTACATAAAAGTCACTAGGAAATTTTGTTTCATCATCGATTCCTGGACCAAAGGCCTTACCATCTTGTGCAATAGCCAGATTGGCTATAAGATGCATCCTTGTCTCAAAATCACCCTTAAACGTTGCAGCTTCTTGACCATTTAAATACATTTTAATTTCTCCTGGCTTCCAAATACCAGAATAGATCACAAATTCATCAGTTATCTTTTGATCTGTTTTAATCCATGCGCCCCAACGCTTTGTCCTTCCGAACCAGCCGGTCTTAACGCGGTTACATTGATTTGGACAATGCACATCGACATGAAAGTGTTTAGGTTTTTCACCTTTCATTTCCATAAAGTCTATCTCCTCATTTGGAAAGCCACCATAAAGCCAGAAAGCTGGCCAAAGACCTTTACCACTTGGCGCCTTGCATCGCGCCTCAAAATAACCGTACTTAAACTGCTGCTTACTCCAAACTGCAGAAGTCAGATAGCAGAGCTCAACTTGGTTTCCATTTTTAATATGAACGGCATCATCATATGCTCCTCCTGTTTCTAAAACCCACTTTGGAAAAGTTCGCCACTCTGAGGTTGTATCCGCTGAGAGCTTCAAAAGACCGCCCGCTTGACTAACCATTTGCTTATCCGCAAACGATCCTTCATCAGCCAATAAGCCTCCCCAGGGATAATTAGGATGCCATATTCCTTCATTTACTTTCTCACCATTAAATTCATCTCCAAAATAATAATACCATTGCTTTACTGTATCACGCTCTACCTTCCAAAGCACAGGCTCAATTTGTGCATGGATAGAGGTTGCCAGGAAAAAAAATAAAAATATGCGCATTAACTTTTTATAAATATGTTCTTCGGTTCAGTAAAAAACTTTAAAGCTTCCCACCCCCCTTCTCTACCAACACCAGAGGCTTTAACCCCGCCAAATGGTGTTCGGAGATCTCTAACAAGCCAGGAATTCACCCATACAATTCCTGCATGAATTTCGTCTGCCACCCGATGTGCCTTTTTTAGATTGGTCGTCCAAACAGTTGCTGCCAATCCGTACTGTGTAGCGTTCGCCATCATAAGAACCTCTTCCTCCGTATCAAAAGGACACAAGGTTACGACAGGACCAAAGATTTCTTCTTGATTAGTTCGACAATCGAATGGTAAACCTTCAATGATTGTTGGCGCTATATAATAACCGTTATCATGAGGGGCATCTAGAATAACCTGATTTCCTCCGGTCAGTATAGTCCCTCCTTCTTCTTCAGCGAGGGCAATATATGAAAGCACTTTTTCCATGTGTCCTTTAGAGACAACAGCACCTTGCTTCGTGCTTGGGTCTGATGGATTACCCACCTTCATTCTTGAAACCTTTTCTACGAATGCTGTCTTAAATTTATCATATATGGTTCGTTCAATAAAAATTCGAGAACCACACAAACAAATCTGTCCTTGATTGGCAAAAGAGGAACGAACTGTAGTGCTTAACATGTCCTCAAAATCACAGTCTGCAAAAATGATATTTGGATTTTTCCCTCCTAGCTCCAGTGATAGTTTTTTAAACATCGGACCCGCAGTTCGAGCAATATACGCACCCGTAGCTGTTCCTCCAGTAAAGGATACCGCTTTAATGTCGGGGTGTTTAACAATTGCATCTCCAGCAGAGGTCCCCAATCCATGAACAATATTTAGAACACCAGGAGGCAGCCCTGCCGCCATAGCTGCCTCGGATAATAAATAAGCCGAGTAAGGGGTTATTTCAGAAGGTTTTGCTACAACACAATTGCCGGTTGCCAGAGCCGGGGCTATTTTCCAGGTAAACAAATATAAAGGGAGGTTCCAAGGAGAAATACAACCCACAACCCCAATAGGTTTTCTTGTTGTATAGTTAACACCTAAACCCTCCATATAATGTGATTCAGAAGCAAAATGTAAAATAGCTGTAGCGAAAAAACTAAGATTTGATACTGCGCGTGGAATATCAACTTGCCGGGCAAGACTTACAGGCTTTCCATTATCTAATGATTCAGCAACTACGAATTCATCCATTCTGTCCTCAATTCCCTTTGATAGACGAAGAAGTATTTCACTTCTTTCGTTTAGCGTCATAGCAGACCATTTCGGAAAGGCAGCTTTTGCCGCCTCTGTAGCCAGAGAAACATCTTGAGCATCTGAATCTGGAATTAAAGAGAAAACAACGCCTTTTGAAGGGTCAAAATTCTCAATATATTTCCCTAATACCGGTGCTTGAAACTTTCCATTGATGTAATTCTGTAGTTTTTTCATGAAACATTTTCAATTTCAACAAATGTCATAAAAAAAAACGGATTCGACTATCTTAGTGCTATTACGTTCCTTTTTCTAACTTCGTACCCTATTATAAAACAGCAAATGACACTGCAAGAGGCACAAGAGAAAGTTGACAATTGGATTAAAGAATACGGTGTGCGTTATTTTAACGAACTTACGAACACCGCAATTCTCATGGAAGAAGTTGGAGAGGTGGCTCGAATCATGTCCCGGAGATATGGTGAACAAAGTAACAAAAACAATGAAGGTGCGCTTGAATTATCAAATGAGCTAACAGATGTGCTTTTTGTCCTGATCTGTATTGCAAATCAAACAGGGGTAGATCTCGAGAAGGCATTCGAAAAAAACTTAAAGAAAAAAACTGAACGTGATCATTCAAGACATAAATCAAATAAAAAACTAAAGTAAACATGGAAGACTTCGGGGCAAAGACAAGAAAATTACTGCGCTCAGGGAATGCTTTGGTCCTTCAATGTGAAACCGAACCATATTTTGAATTGTTTCAAGATATAATAACGGACTGTATACCCGAGCCAAAGGAAGGTTCACCAAGAGGTATTGTTATCTGTACTGACGATCAAATGGCCCGAGCTTTAACGGATTATCTAGAACAACGCTTTAGAAAACTAGACCTTACTTTAGATCTTATCGTTGAGAAAGGGCAAAGAGTAAGGCAACGAAATGATCTTTTCTTTGGTACTGAACTCATTGTTGGAACGCCCAAACGAATTTGTGAAATGTATTTTCAAAACGGATTCAATATTGGAGAATTAAAACTCTTTATGCTCTTAGACTTAAATACGATTTTAAAAACTGGAAATAAAGGATTTGTAAATCGCATATCTGAAAGCCTACCACGTTGCAAAAAAGTGGTTATTGAAACCCTAGAAAGAGAGGCGCGTGTATCTGAATATATTAAAGATTTTATGGGTGGATATAAATCTATTAAAGCACCCATAGATTAAATCAAATCTAAAGAACTTACGAAAAAAGGCTTTTCAGAGGAGTATTTATTAGATGTATTCCGTTTTACAACATTGATCTTCTTTATCCCTATGATTTTATCTAATATTCCCCATGAAAATCCCGAACTCGTAATTTGATATAAAGGGTCATTGGGGTCAACAAACCAAATAAGTGACTTTACATCGTACAGCGCCAATGCACCTGCGAATAACTCCTGAAGTTGTTCTACGCTTGCAGTATGCGATAGAATATCAGGAGTCAAAAACGAATGCTTTTTTGGTTGAATAAGCTTATTTAAGATTGGAATATAAGGCAATACTCTAACCAAAGCACCCCCGAATATTCCTGGTAATCGATGCAGTCGCCATGTCACTTTTGTGAAACGAGCATAAGCTTTTATTTCCCCAGACCCATCTCTTAAAGTTACAAATGGCGGTTTCTGTACGTGGGTATCAAAATAGCTATCGTAATGCCCATAATGGGCATAAACTAGATTTGAAATTGCCTCCCAATCATTTGAAAAGGAAATGTTTTTGTTTTTTTTAGGTGCGACTCTACTAAAAGTACGTGATATTATGTGTGTATAAATATGAAAATTAAATCGCTCACTCATCATCAAGCTACGCTTATTATCAGCCTCAATGTATGCGTAAAAAGGAATGTTTTTTTTTGCTTCTAATTCTTTAAATATTTTTAAAATCTTAAGCTCTAAAATTGTCTTTGAGGTACTTTTTCTATTTGATTGGGCAGTACTCTGAAAAATTGAGTTAAATGCGAAATAACGCACATACCGCGAGAAATCACGAACACAGAAAGTTACATTAGCAATAATACGCTGCTGTCGTTTTAAAGTAAAAGATTGTGGTTGGTCAATATCTAGAATTCTTTTTCGGACATCTAAGTGCGAATACCTTGCACCGTTGGTACCTAGTTCTGTCTTTTCAAGAAAGGAAATGAGTGCTTCATTAAGAACTTCAGACTCCTCAAGTTCCATAAAGTTTTTACTGAGACGCTTTACTTACGCCTTTGTCTTTTACGGAGTATGCGATAGTTAGCGCGTCTATATCCTGCAACTGCTTTCTAATATCAAAAATTAGACCCGTAGGGGCATTTTGATCCGCCTTAACACAAGTTATTACCGCTTCAATTGGAGCAATCATTCTTGCAGGCTTCTGATCAAATTTATCTTTTTTCCACCTTGAAACTGCATTGGTCGAATATAAACCATCTGGAGTGGCTTGAACAACATTATCCAATGAAAGCGCATATCCAAATTTGAATGCTGACGCTCTGTTAGGATTTCTAGGGGCTCCTAAATAAAGAAAGTCTATTTCTGAACGCTGTTTATACGGTGTCAAGTCTTCAGTTCTTGAACCTTCGGGTGCAGTATATTTAACGGTAGGATCTGTTTCTTTACTTGTCGTTGCTACCATAAAGAAGAACAAAAGCATGAAAACAATATCAGGCAACGACGCTGTATTCATTGCTGGCGCTGATCTTTCTTCTACTTTTCTGAATTTAGACATAGCTGTTAGTTTTTCGGGGTCACTTCGACGATTCGCGCAGGGTACAAAATTTCAATAAGGTCTAAAATGTCTTTGTCTCTCGCGTCTGCATCTTGGTTATACCTTTGCTTCACTAAGGTGTATGGTTCACCAAATAATTCTTTACACTTTGTATTCCTCAACTCAACGATGGCCTCCTCTATTTCATTATGAATTTGTGTGAATATTGAATAAGCGGTAGCCTCTTGAACTTCAATTCTGATGTGTGCCTGCTTATCAATTTCTCTAAGCTCCGTCTTTCCATAGAGCTTAATTGCTTTTTTCTTTTTATTCCATTCTTCAAGAGCAGAAGAGAAAAATTTAACAAGATCAGAAGCCCCAACCTTATCCGCCTCCTCTATTTTCAAATCAAGTTCAGCCATGCGCAGATCACACAAACCCGCTGTTGCTGTCGAATAAAGAGGGAAATTTTCTTCAGGCTTATTCACTGTCTCACTCGTCTGATAAAACCGAAGAATAAAATCTGAAATCATATCTGGATCAGAAAAAACAATATTTCGAACCATTAACTGGTTTTGACTGTTCGCTTTAATAGCTAAAATATTCCGTTTTTGAACATCAGGTAGATCTTCTGGTGGAATCTCTATTTTCTTGGGAATACTTCTAACATAGGCCTGATCTTTATCCATTGTTGTCGTTACAAGAAAGAACAGCAATAACAAGAAGGCTATGTCCGCCATAGACCCCGCATTTATTTCAGGTATGTCTCTCTTCGCCATAGTCTTATTTTCTTGGGGACCTTAAACGGCCCATAAACGGACCAAAAACAACAACCAAAACTCCAACTACAATACAAACCCCAATAGTATATACCCCGGCAGATGTTTGTGCAATTACTGAATCACTCGCCTCATGACGTAATGCAAGTGTTGACATTGTGTCTGTAGAACCAGCGAAGTATAATACAAAATACAGTATCAAAGCCACAACGATTCCAACAATGGACATCAGCGTCTTTTTAGGCTGCATCGCCATTTGAAACAAAAAGAACCCAAGAACAGCAAAGATTGCAGTTCCAATAATAAAAAGTGTATAATAAATTGCTGTCATCGAACCACTTTCTCTAAATTCTGTCATAGCTGCTTTCCCATCCGCAACCGTTGGTCCGGAGAAAAGTAGAATACTCAAGCCGACACCAATTAGCACTAGAGCGTATCTGGTAACGGTGAGTATCAAAGTCATTTTATCTTCTTTCATAGAATAGGATTTAAGGGTATTATTTAGACGCCTTGTTCTTCAACATCATGTCGATTAACGAAATTGATGCCTCTTCCATTTCATTCACAATACTATCAATTTTTGAAGTAATGTAATTGTAAAAAATCTGCAAGAAAATTGCAGCTATCAGACCAAATACGGTTGTCAAAAGTGATACCTTAATACCATCCGCAACTGTCGTTGGCGAAACCTGACCATCTTTTACAATTTTATCGAAGGCCTGAATCATACCAATCACTGTCCCCAAGAAACCTAGCATAGGTGCAAGAGCGATGAAAAGTTGTAACCATGTCATTCCTTTTTCCAAAAGACCATTCTGAACACCTCCGTATGAAATAACTGATTTTTCTACAATATCGATGCCTTCGTCAGATCGATCTAAACCTTGAAAATAAATCGATGCAATAGGACCGCGTGTGTTTCTTGCAACATCTTTCGCTGCTTCAACACCACCTGATTGTAATGCACTTTCAATTTCTTCTTTAAATTTATCTGTATTAATGGTAGCTAAATTAAGGTATACAACGCGTTCTATAGACAAAGCCATACCAATGATCAAACAAATAAGAACTGGTGTCATCCAAAGAACATCACCTTCAATATATTTTTGTTTTAATGTTTGCACAAAGCTAAGTTCAACTTCTTCTTCCTCAGCATTAACTGCCGCAGGAGGAGCTGCCTCTGTTGCCGCATCCACGACACCCGCGTTTGCACTTGCATCTTCAGTGGCATTCATTGTAGCGTCATCTTGCGCTTGAACTTGTAGAGAAAAGCCTAAGACTAAAGTAAAAACAAAGGCTAACGATTTGATCATATTTTTCATAAGTAAAAATTAAATTCTTCTTGTTTAATTACGCCAAAAATAATGTTTTTTTAGTTTTAAGCAACGATTTCGAAGAATGTTCGCGCTAAATCGAAAAATTAATTGCAAAACCATTTCATTTTCTATTGGTTACGAGAGATGAGAAGAAAAAATTTATTCAATAAAAAAAGCCCTAGTAGGGCTTTTTTATAATGCGGAGAGAGGGGGATTCGAACCCCCGTTACGTTTCCGTAAACACGCTTTCCAAGCGTGCGCGTTCAGCCACTCTGCCACCTCTCCTTTTGAATAGGAAGGCAAAGATAAAAAAAATACAAGGAAGTATTCATAAGGAATTAAGCCATTAAACTAAATATCAGAAGACCGATGGAGAAATAGATGAATAAACCAACAACATCATTCATTGTAGTTATAAATGGACCCGTGGCTAAGGCGGGGTCAACTTTATATTTATTTAAAATTAAAGGAATAAATGTCCCAAAAATTGCGGCAACAATAATCACGGTAAAAAGTGAAATACTCACGACAAGACCCAACTCAATGCCTCCAAAAACAGTTGCAATACCAAAAATCAGCAGGGATAAAAGAATACCATTAACAATACCCACAAGGGTTTCCTTCCAAATTTTACTTAATATTCCTCCTATCTGCTGTTCTCCACGCGCCAAAGACTGAACAACAATTGCCGAAGACTGAACTCCCACATTTCCTCCCATAGCAGTAATCAGAGGGATAAAAAACGCAAGTTCGGGTATTGAAGCGATACTAACCTCGAATCCTGAAATCACCTTTGCCCCTAATATTCCTCCTGCAAGACCAATTATCAACCAGGGCAATCGTGCTTTGGCTATCGCCCAAATCGATGCGTCAGATTGCATTGGATCAGAAATACCTGTTGCAAGCTGAAAATCTTTGTCGGCCTCCTCTTTCAAAAAATCCATAACATCATCAAGCGTAATTCTTCCCACTAACTTGTTTTGATAATCCACAACAGGAACAGTAACTAAATCATACTTTTCCATGAGAACCGCTAATTGCTCTGGTGATTCAGAGGTTTTAACCGAAATAATATTTTTTGAATTATAAAGCTCAGCAATTTTTGTAGTTGAATTAGCGATCAGTAGACGTTTAAGAGATAAAACGCCTAAAAGATGCTCCTCTTCATCTGTCACAAAAATGTTAAAAACACGCTCAACATCTTCTGCCTGCTTACGAAGCTGTCTTAAAGCCCTATTCACAGGCCAGTCGAGCTCTACTTTTAAAAACTCTTTTTGCATTAAACCCCCGGCAATGTCATCATCATAATTAAGAAGGTCAATAATATCTTCAGCAGCGGAATCATCTTGCATTTGAGATATAACCTCTTGAATTTTGTCATCGGGAAGTTCTCCTAAAATATCAGCAGCGTCGTCAGAGTCTAGATTTTCAATCTGGTCTGCGAGCTCCTTTATACTGAGCGATTCAATAAGTCGGTCTCGGTTCTCCTCCTGCAGATCCATCAAAATATCCGCCTGTAAATCTTCGTTACTTAAATAGTAAACGTACTTTGCCTCCTCATGAGAAAGCTCATCAAGAACATCTGCAATATCCGCATGGTGAAGCTCCAAAACGTTTTTATGAATCCACGCACTATCACTAGCAGCGACCCTTTCTTTGAGCTGTCCGATAAATTCTTTAGTTAATTGGAATTGCATATTACTCTTTTAAGTACATTCATTTAGTCATGACAGAGCCCTTGAACCTCATGAAAAATATCATGAACGCTCGATAGTGATTTCATTATATTCTTGTTTTTTGCATTTTTTGACACCATTTTTTGAAGACTTCCACACTTCTTTTCTAGACGTGTAAGAGCAGAAACTACCTCCGGTTTTAAAAGTGATTTCGGAATATCTGAATCCTGCAATAAAATTGACTTTGCATAAAGCCCACCACTTAATTCGCGAACGGGTTTAAAGTCACCTTTCTCTGCTGCATGAAAGGTTTGAGCTAAAACTTTATGAAATGCATTCATTTCGGGCCAATTCTCTCTTTCTATTCGTAGTAACAATGGGTCTGATAAAGCCGCTGCATATTTTTGTGAAACAACACCCCAATCTAACAGTGACCATATTGCACTTAAATAATCTCCTCTTTTATTTTGATAACGCAAGTAGTAAGCATGTTCCCAAACATCAATCCCTAAGATTGGGATACCCCTTACATCTGATACATCCATAATTGGGTTGTCTTGATTTGGAGAACTGCTCACTACAAGTTCTTTGTTTGGTGTTACAACCAACCACGCCCAACCTGAACCAAAACGCGTAGCTGCAGCCGCTGATAATTCTTTTCTTAAGTTTTCTAGTGACCCGAAAGTCTTAATTATGGCACGCTCTAGTTGATTGTTCATAACCTCTGGTACTATCGTACTTGTTGATGGTGTCAATATTTCCCAAAATAAACTATGGTTATAGTGTCCTCCAGCGTTGTTTCGCACAGCTGTACTTCGGTAACTTGCATACATCAATAGATCCACTAACGATTTTCCTTCAAGCTTAGATGCTGCTACGGCATTGTTTAATTTTCTTACATACCCTCTATGGTGCTTACTGTGATGAATCTCCATCGTTTGAGCATCAACACCCTGTTCATAGGCATCATAAGAGAATCGTAATTCTGGCAAGATGAAATCTTGGGCTAAAACAGCTCCAGAGATCAAAATTATAATTGAAAGTATAGTGAGTTTCATAGTGATGGTTTTAGTCAAAGTTAAAACATATTAAAAGGAATGTCGAATGCAATCTGCGAACTTAAGAACACAAAAGTGTTAAATGCCCTGAAGATCAACTGTTCTCATAGAAATAAAAGCTTTTAATATACGCTCTCCAACATCTGGAACAGACACGTGAATCAAATAAATACCCGACGCAACAGGTATGTTTACCGCGTTCGTGAGGTTCCAATCTAATGAAGTAATTGGGCTGTCCTTCCTAAATATTCTCACCAACTTTCCGTTCACCGTATATATTTTTACTGTACATTTTTCAGGTAAATTGGTGAATTTTATGCGTGTATCTAACCTGCTCCTCTCATATTCAGAGAATGCATAATATGGATTTGGCACAATGTTGATGATGTCCAAAGCCTCCTTCAGTTTATCTTGTGATCCTGTAACCGTAGCGATCTCATCCATATTCCATGAATACATCGGCT
>Ga0315320_10000085_pt1 | contig 71615 bp, 71 predicted proteins | sample M140m21515metaG_FD_203458 | JGI IMG/M metagenome (GOLD analysis project Ga0315320, IMG submission 203458) | Ammonia-oxidizing marine archaeal communities from Monterey Bay, California, United States - M1 40m 21515 | ecosystem: Environmental > Aquatic > Marine > Coastal | place: USA: California... | reverse complement strand
ATAGAGTAAGAGAGAGTAAGATAATGGAATGGATTAAATGGCAACGCAAGGGACAGTGGGTAGACAACGATGAAGGCTACCATTATAAATACTGTGGTGCGTGTGGTGGTCAAGCCGAGCACGACTTCAATGGTTGTGTTGACTGTGCCAACCGACAGATAGCACGACGTGCTAAGGCTAGGAAGACAGCCACGGTAGGTGAGTACACAGTGACACGCTATGCCAACGGTAACCTCACCTGCACATGCAAGGGCTATCAGTTCCGCAGGCAGTGTAAGCACACAGCACAGGCAGTGTTCTAAGGTGTGAAGGGTAGGGGTAGGGGTACCACCCCCACGCCCCCACCGGGTACCGGAAGGTAAGTCCCACCCCCCTACTACTGGCACGGATCTTGCCCTAGTACATGTTTAATAGCGCAGCAAAAATTGGAGAATTAAAAAATGCCGCAAAAAATAAATTGGAAATATGCCTTTATTTCGCTTGCATTGTCTTATTTTATATGGTATAATGTATCCATACTTGGAAAGGTATAAGGTCTGATAGCTCAATTGGTCAGAGCACCCCGCTCATAACGGGTAGGTTCCGAGTTCAAGTCTCGGTCGGACCACCACTAACTTAATTGGAGAGAGAAAATGAAATTATCTAAAAACAAAGCGGTGACATGTGCAGACGGTTTTCAAATGTCAGTTCAGGCGGGTGAGGGTATGTACTGTACACCCCGTGATGATAACGGTCCCTATTCCGAGGTTGAGATCGGTTACCCTTCGGAGAGGGAGGAGTGCATCATGCCGTACTGTGAGGATCCCGAACGCCCTACTGAAACGGTTTATGGGTATGTCCCACGGCAGTTCGTAACCTATATCATAGCCAAGCATGGTGGCTTGATCTCAGGCGGGTTGCCGAATGGTTTGTTCATGAACAAGTTTACCGAGGTAGATGATTAAGGTTTAGGTTAATCATATGATCCAACTATTTATAATAGGTCAGAGGGTCATATGTGCAACAATCAAAAAAGAAATTTTCAATAGGAGATTTAGTAGAGTATTCCGATAACCTTCCGTTTGCAATGCATTCAAGTAGCGTAGGCGTGGTTGTGGAGATTTTAAATCTTAAAGAGGAGTGGCGTAAACTAGAGGAGGATACAAATCCAGAGTACGCCAAAGGCTTCCTTGAGGAACTTAAAATGTTCCATGCGCTGAAGGGCGTAGAGAAAAAGCCAGACCAATATCCACAACAACGCCAAGAAATGCTAGAGAAAATGCTACGCAAAGGAATGTCTGTAGAGGATATGGAAATCAAAGATGAAGATTACTTAGTAAGAGTTGTTTGGACAAGTGGCGAAAGCTACGTAGAGCACCCCGCAGACCTAGATGTAGTATTAAAGGTTAAGGAGGTTCCAGATGGCGAACGATAAAATAGAGTTAAAAGAAATAGACACGCTGCTGACAGCAATCAATGGTGTGGACAGTAAGATAGAAGAGCTAGTGGAAGAATTAAGAAATGCTGTGAGAGGGCAGCTTGAAGTTATTAAAGCTTTAAAAGATGAGAATGAAAGCCTATGGTTTATGTTAGAAGAAATTAAAAAATCTGATATGGAAAATTGGGCGAAGCAAAGCAACAATAAAGAGATCTTGCAGAACAGGCTTGACGGCTGGTTTGCAGAGATGGCAACAATGAAGAACAATCAAGGTGATGCATGAAGAATGAAACAAGCGAACAACCAATTATTATTTTTGACAACAATTCGCAAGCTGATGGATATTCAGGAGAAGAGTCCACAATACTAACAGTAAACTCTTTTTGTAACAGACAAACAGCAGAGAGTAAGTATTCACATTTCACTGGTACAAACACAGAACTGTTAGACTTAATTGCGGAGAACTGGTATTCATGTAAGCCGGGATACAGGACAGGCGTAGTCCTTGTAACAATCCCCCCAGAAGGATTCTACTCATCCGTTTGTCGCCTTCAGCCGGGAGATACCCTTCAGGGGTCGTACAAGCCCCGTAGGGAAGGCGAAGACCCTCGGAAGACTCTTGGCATAGCTGACGGCGAAAAGCTTTCAGCGAGGCTTGTAGAGGTCGTCCTTTATAATTCTCCTGTCCTAGCTGAAGATGGCTCAAATGAATTACCATCAGAGACGGGGAACTGGGAAGTGGTTTCAATCAACGCTTCTGCTTGGGAGGGAGGAACTCCCATCCATCCCCAAACCTTGATGCACAATCATTTTGGTTCTTCTGGTGGGACAAAAACAAACTTAACAGACGAAGAGTTCTGTGCTATGCTTAGGCACAGCTTTATGTATTGGAAAGATAAGGCTTTATTATCATAACCAAGGAGTGATGTGTTTAGAATGACAAAGAAGTACGAAGCAAAAATTTATAAATCAGATGATCCTTTAATGGAACGAACCCGTGTATTTGAAGCAACTTGTTTTGAAGAAGCGGTTTCTCGTGCCTATGTATGGCGAGTGCAACTCGCCGGTAACACATGGGACTGGCGTTTTAAAAAGGTTGCTCTGATGGCAAGACGATAAGAAGAGAAGAGGAAAAGAGGAGACACTATGATCATTGGTGATAATGTAAAGATAGACCCTTGGGAGCACAAGCGCACAGTAGGTGAGTTTGTGCATCTGGTTAGAACAGCGAAAGGTCCGGAGCAAATGCTTAGTTTATTTATGGAAGCTAGGCGTGAGCTTGACAAAGAAGAGTATCGGGTATTTCGCAATATGACCGAACCGCAACTTAGCATTCTGTTAGAATGTGGTGCGCTTTTGGATAGCCGGATTTAGGAGGTTTATTTTTATGCCATTAATACTATATGATTAAGGTTTCGTGCCGCCGTGTGGCTACTGGGAAAAAGCAACTGATTTATCTGAAGACTGTGACCACCAATTTAAGGGAAGAACAAGAGGGTAATGAGTGGGTTGTTAGGATAAGATTGTGGTGATCTTATCCCTCGCTCCATGTCTAATAACGAGTGAGCCCAATTGGGGTTGTAAAGGTTAGGCTAGTATTGTATCCTCTGCAAAGCTTTGGTACACGAACACGGTATACACCATAAATTGAAAATGGCACGTTAATCTAAAACTTTGAGAAGCTCGGTAGAAATACCGGGCTTTTCTTTTTTTTACCGCTCGGTTATAATTACTATATGAACGACAACATTAATTATTTCGTATATGTGGTGAATACTGATGTACCTGACGAAAATATTTTTTCTGGCGAAATCGGTGTAGGCTTTACCTCTATCACAGCCGGTATCTGTGATGCCCCATACGGTACGATGTACATTGCACCCACCTCAATCATACCCGTGGATAATCCAAGTGAATTTATGATTAGGAAGGCTGTCTTACAATACTTTGGTGTGCAGGATCACATGGATTATTAAAAGATCTTTTTTTCTGTATTATACCTCACAAAAACAAACATACCTTTGAATAACTGTTGACTTCTCCTGCCTCAAGAAGTATAATATATATGTAAGGTCGGGGGGCAGTCCTCCGGTACTTTCCTTCCCCAACTAAAGGATTTGAAATGACTACTCCACAAACCATTATGATTGTTCTTCTCGCCATTGCTGGTGCCACTAACCTGCTCAAGAACGGTGAGTACTATACCAAGAACGCATTGCACACAATATTGTTTTCTCTTCCTCTGATGGTTACAGTCCTCTGGGCTGGTGGCTACTGGGAAGTGATTGCTGCTCCCCAAATAATCCACATTATTCTTACGACACTCAACTGTGTCTTTGCCCTGATTAATCATGGCGAGAGAGTTAAATATCTTGGGGTTGCTGTCATTATTGACATTCCGTTGATTGTGGCTCTTCAGTGGTGGGGCGGATTCTGGGGTTAGAAACTCCGTTTTCGCACTGCGTCAAAAGTGGCTAAATAAGCGTAAAATCAGCTAAATTTTTTTCCGATTCCGTGCTTTTTTTACTTGACTTTTGTTACGATATGTGGTCTAATGTGTATGTAAGTTGGTTGAGGGATCGTTTTTTGCCAAGGAGGGCATATCATGGAAAAAGAGTTTGTAATCTGGGGAGTGCCGCCAATGGCAACAGAAGAAACCGTGCTTTATACAAAAGCCACAACAATGAGGGAAGCTGAAAAGGTTGTTAGAACCTTGGTTGTGGAACACGGGGTTACAAAGCCTCGGATACAAGTTATTGATTTTACAAGAGATATTACAGAAGACTGGAGATTATAATGTTGATGCCATCTGAAAAAGCCCCTGCTGTTGAGCGTATGCTCACAAACCTTTTCGGTGTGAACCGTGAGGAAGCTATCCTCAACGAAGTCTGTGTGGCTGCTCCTATGGGCTGTGGGAAGCCCGTAGAGGGCTTTAGAACCGACTTGAACGCTCGTGAGTACGAGATATCAGGTCTGTGTGAGAAATGCCAAGATAGGCACTTCTAGTGATTTTATGTGGGGTCCACACGCCAGAGCTAGAAATAGCGTGGCTGCGTAAGCGTGACAGGAAGTATCGTCTTGCTGTTGTAGGGTGTGGACAGATAGGGAAGTTTGGGAGCCCTATCATTTATTTTAAAAAAATAAAAAAAGTACTTGACTTTGACCATCATTTATGGTCTAATGTGTATGTGGTTGGGGGTTCCCAACCAAAGGAGTTAAGTTTGAAGCATGTATTTCTTATCGCTTTCGCCGCTGTTGCCATTCTTTATGGGGCAGGTAGGCAAGAAAATTATGAAATATTTATAGATGATGTTCCCCATGCGGTCAAAAAATGACCGGTTCAATGAAAAAAGTACTTGACTTCTGTTCCAATTGTTAGTATAATGTATATGTAAGATGGTCGTTCGGATCATTTCGCAGTTAACCTTCCCCAAGGAGAAAAAAATGAAATTTGAAACATTCATTAAAAAAGTTAAATCCCATCTCGGTGTTGAGATTCACGGTCTTGAAGACCCTAATGGCAAGTACTGGTTTCAGTATGAAGGTCAAATCGGCTCTTTCCGTAAACAGGAAAAGTGGGACAAGCCCGGTGTCTTTGAGGCTTCTGGTTTTCACTCTCGCCGTGTTGATGATCATTCCGACATTATGACGGATTACTTCGCTGGCTCTTTCCATGACAATGCATCTCAGATGCTTCACTGGTTCAAACCACCAGCAGCAAAGTTTCCCGTAGGAACTCTTGTTCGTGGCAAGGGCAACAAGCGAGCGACTCGCCAAGGCTACGCTGGTAAGACCGGTTTGGTCATGGAAGCCAGCACCTATCCCAAGATTCAGTGGCTTGGTGAGGAATACCCACCACGATACAATTATGGTTACCCAGAACGTGACCTTGAACTTGTCTCTGCTGCGGCATAAAGAAACTTAAAAAGGAGAATATTATGGGACACAGAAAACCAAGACAAAAAAGAACAGGTCGTCAAGGTATGACAGCCGAGCAAAGAGCGCAGTTCGTAAAAGAGCGCAGGAACATTGTTGGAAAACTCTTAACTCAAGAAGGCTTCCAAGGTGCCCTCGTCATTGAGCATGTGCGAGGTTCACAATACGTTCTTCGGCTTCCCAATGGTCAAGAGATTTTCGCTTCTCACAAAAAGCAGAAGGGTCAGGGTGAAGGTGCTCTTACTCAAGCTGGTTGGCGTGTCTGGGAAGATCGCTAAATGAAAGCTGGCGATTTAGTTAAGATCAGTAAGTTTAACAAACCTTATGTTGCGGTCGTTTTAAAAAAGTACGAAATTGAGCCATATTGGATGGTACACATTGCCGCAAAATCTGACAACCATTGCTTATTGGTTGAACCAGAAGAGATGGAGTTGATTAGTGAAAATCGGTGACCTTGTTAAAGTCCAGACAAAAAATAATGGCAAAATCATCGGTGTCGTCGTTGAAAAGTATTTTTCTAATTTTGGAATAGAGTGGACAGTTCAGCCCACCACGCCCGGTCGTAGGGTCATCTGCTCGCCCGTTGATATGGAGGTCATCAGTGAACAAAGATGATTATGTCCGTGATGGTCTTGGTTGGATTGATGATCTTCGTGCACTCCCCGGAGAGTGTGGAACACCAATGTCAAGAAAGATTTATGCCCACTGTCTGATCAACCAAGGCACATCAATTAATAAACTTAAAAAAATGGGATTTTCCCGAGAAATAATTTCAGAGGTTACGGAGTCAATCGTGGATGAGACATATAAATTAAGTGTTGGAGATCTTGTTCAAGAATTCTTGACAGAAAAGATTGGTGTTGTGATTGAGGTTTCGGGAGACAGTAAATCTTACAAATGCCAGTGGCAGACAACCGGCTTGTCTCTGGAATCTTGTGGAGCCGGAACATCCGAATGGGTCGGATGGCAATCGTTGGAGACGTTAAATGAAAATCGGTGATCTTGTAAGAAATGTTTTATCCGTCCGAACTAACCCCGTAGTGAATGAGTCTCGTGGGTGGGAGCCTGTAAGTGCTGGTCACATTGGCGTTGTCACTGGGGTAAGGCAGACAACCTTAAATGCGTCGTACGACAAAGATGGCAAAGGCGACGTATACGTTGATGTTGTCTTGACCGTAGACGGCGAACGTGTTCGCTGTGGCAACTACCTACAAGGATGTTTTGAGGCGGTAGCATGAAACAAGTTGCAAAAGTAGGTGACCTAGTAGAGATGCTCACGCCAATTAACGAAGGCTCTGGGCTCGTCGGAATAGTCCTCTCCGAAAAAGTATATCACATGACACTCAAGACTGGTCCGAGGCGTGAGCTTGTAGTTTGCCTTCCTTGGGGTCCGACCGAAGTCGGCGACAGGCATGTAGTCGTAAGGAGTGCGGTTTGAAGGTAGGTGACTTGGTAAGGTATATGAGCAGGATAGTTTTAGTCACCAATGTTAGCGACCCAGTGTGGATTGAGGGATATGAACTTGGCGAGACAGAGCTTGGTCGCTACAAACGTCGTGTAGTGAAAGAATTTATTAAAAGCTAAGTGGCGATTTTAGTCAACAATGACTATTTATGGTAAGAGTTAATTCTTTATGTGTCAAGAAGTTGGCACACTTTTTGCGTACGGGTAAGGTAAAAACAGGAGAACCTAAATGAGCGATGAGAACAATAACGAACAGAGTGCAGAAGAAATCGTGGCAGAGATGCAAGAGTTGATGCAACGACAAATGGAACTACAAGCCAAACTTTTAAAATCTAACTGGTCAGGTTTTAACGATGCGTTAGGTGCTGTCATGGAAATGTTCAGTGGTATCCAAAAACCTCAAACCGAAACGAAAAACAAGGAAGAAGATGAATCCTAAGAAGCCCAGTCAGGCGGAGAAAGATTTAAACATATCCAGCACCGGTTCAGAGAACGAGTGGAATTATGATTCCAAGGAGTGGGAATATACCTATGACCCTCAAGACGTTTATGACTATGATTACCCCAGTGGTCCGATTTGTAAAGTGGTGTGGGTTGTTGAAGGTAGGCGACACGAAAAAGAATATTCTTCCCGTGAGCACGCATTTGAGAAACAAAAATCCCTCCTCTTGAAAGAAATACCCGCTGTAATAAAAGGGTGTTAGGGCTTAACACAAGACTGTCTTTGTGTTATTATTATTAAATAAGGAATTGCGATGAACAGCCAATATTTACAAAACTTTGATTTTACAAAAGCTGAAGATGTACCATGTAAGAAGTGTGGTGCGAATGTTTTTGAAACAGTCGTGACTCTCAAAAGAGTCCCGGCAAATGTGTCTCCAACCAAAAAACCAGCAGTTGTTCCCATTCCGATCTTCAAGTGCTGTGCGTGTGGGGAACTTAATCAAGACTATTATCAACAAAGTTGAGTCTTTTCTTTGGGTTAGGGCATAGTTATACTAGTAGCCTCTATTCCAAGGGTCAAGATAAGGAGATTAGATTGAGTTAGGTTGAAGGTGTGAAAAATAATAAACGAGGGTAATATACGTTATATTTATAGAGGTTGGGTTCCACGCCATAACGAACCCTTAACCCCACCCAAAAGGAGGGATTCTTTTGTGGGTGTAATTTGAAGAGTGGCTTTGAACGGCATGATCAAGAGATTGCCTCCTCGTTTTTTTCTAGAAGACCGGCACAGGAGAGATGAATGTATTATGGACGAATTCCACCACACCTTGCTTTGGGTGATAGGGTAAGTGTTTCCAAAGAAGCCCAGCGGAAATATGAGGAATCACAACAAAAAGCAGAAGAAATAGAGATAACAGGTGGGGATAATATAGAATACCCATTCACCTTGTTCCTATTTATGTCGGGATCTTTTATGATCGGAGCAATTATTGGAACTCTTTGGTCGTGGTACGGGTGACACAATGCGTCAAACTACTGTAACTACCTGTTTTTGTTGGTGTGTAAATGAGTAAAAAAGACGATTTAACTGTTGACAATGAGCTTATGCTATGTTATGTTTATAATATAGTTTCTGCTGCCCTTCTTGTATCGGGTGGTTTTAGTGAAAGAGAGAATCGTTTGAAAAAGTTTTCCGTACAATTTGAAGATATCGTAGGATGGGCTACAAAGTATAATGTAGATGTGGAGCTTGGACCCGGATTTGAAGACCGGTATGAGCCCAGTGAAAAGACAATCTATATCAATTCACGGCTTGGTCCAGAATCAAGGTATTATACCTTGCTTCATGAGTGTGGTCACCTGCTAATTGACAAGCATTGGCGTGCCTTTGATAGAGATAACCCCATGTATGCATCCTCCTGCGACAAGAGAGTCGCAAAGAGCAGGGCATATAAGGTGTCAATAGTAGCGGAAGAGATAGAAGCTTGGAAGCGAGGGCGTAGGCTCTCTAACAAGCTCGGTCACTTCATAGACAATGAGAAGTTTGACAAAGCTATTAGCGAGAACGTGATGACCTACATTGAGTGGGCAGCAATTGGCGGGGGTGAGATTTGATCCCGAAGTTTAAAAAAGGTGATTTGGTAATGTTTGATATGGCAGAAGCTTTTGGTGGCTCACATTTTAAGATGAGGAACAATCATTATATGAACGCTGGTGTAGTGATATCAGCAAAATATAATTACAACACTAGTCTTTCCGGAAATCAACCTACCAATTTTATTTATAAAGTCTGGTGGGGTAAAGATAAATATACAAACGAACACGAGTGCTATTTAAAACTTCCGAAATAGCTTGACAACAGCCTGTGAATATGTTACTATATTCAAGGTTTTACTTAACAGGAGAAAAAATGATCTTAACAGTTATTGATACAGAAACAACTGGTCTTTCAAAAGAAGTACACGAAATTATTGATATTGCTCTAATATCATATGTTATTTCTGAAGATGGACAGCGGTTTGTCGTAAAGAAATATAATTCAAAAATCAAGCCGGTGCACATTGAAACTGCTAGTCCGGTGGCGTTAGAAATCAACCACTATTGTGAAGAGGATTATATTGATGCACCCTCGCACAGAGAAGTTCTTCCAGAAGTAAGAAAGATTATTGAAAACTCCAATCTTCTTATTGGACAAAATCTAATCTTTGATTTGCAGTTTATCAGTAAAGCTTGTGAGAAGTTATATGGAGATGAGGACACAGTTTCTTTTCCACCCTATATTGATACAAAGGCTATGGCTGATGTGTTGAGAAAGAAAAAGATTATTGAAAAGAGCGGGATGGATTATCTTTGCGAACACTATAATGTAACTTTTACAGGGAAAGCTCACACAGCCTTGACTGACTGTGAGCGCACAATGTCCGTTTTTGATGAATTAACCAAGGAATGTGGGGACTATGAAATTTATTCTTACGAAAGTCCGTACGATCCAAGATATGACTCCTAGTTACAATACGATGACATGGAAAAAGATTGACATACGCAAATACGAGAATATTGAACCACTAGAACTCACCAGTATAGAACTAAAAACGGCTGCGGCTGTGATTAAAGGTAGCAAATCTGTGCACGCACAGAGAGAGATAATGACGGAACTTATGTTCTCTTGTACCGAACAAAGCTTTGCAGTTTTATGCACACTGTTGGGTGAAAAATTATTAAATAAAATTATGCCAACGTGTTGACAAACAGAACCTAGTGTGTTATGTTGTATACACAAGGAGATAGAACTATGACATTGGTTGATGAAATTATTCGTTATGAGAATGGAGACATGACAGAAGAAGAAGAGATTGTCTTCTTTCAGGGTCTTGTTAACACCGGTCTTGCTTGGTCACTGCAAGGTCACTACGGAAGAACAGCGGAAGCTCTGATTGAAGAAGGGCTTGTAACCGCAGGAGGTCTCACAGATGCAGACAGGTACACTTGTTAAGCTAAAACTCTTTACAGTAAATACTGGAGTTGCCGAACCTAAAGATATTTATAGGTACGGAATAGTGATGCCACAGCCGGACGAATTCGGCGATGACTTCGCAAAAGTTATGTGGCAACCCTCAAGCGAAATTTCTTTCGGGAAGGGGAGAAACCAGTGTGAAATCGTTGTTTCAAATAGGCTTGAAGTAGTCTGTGGTATAGGTGGCGGATGAATGTTGGCGATTTAGTTAGAATAAGAGACTTCAGGTTGGGATACAAGCCCAACGGAGAATTACACGACACCTTTAACAAAGTGGGAATTCTTATCACGTTTGATTCCCTAATGGGCACCGCCGAGGTAGCCACTGATGGCTTCGTCCAGAAGCACCGTCTATCAGATTTACAGTTAGTTAGAAGATCCCCAGAGAATAAGGAGAGGCTTATGTCGTTAGGAAAAATAAAATATTTTCCATATCAGATATTTTGTGATATGGATGGAGTCTTGGTTGATTTTGAAGGAGCAGCCACAAAATCTATCAATGAGGCACTGTCTAACCCACCTGAAGGGACAGAAGCTCTCTGTGAGGCTGTGAGAGCCTTCTATGGAGATTCTGTGGACCTTGTTGACATCAAGGTTGGTAAGCAGAGAAGACCTCACGAGTTGAAAATCCTCATAGGTGAATTATTTGAGAACGATATGCAATGGTGGGCTGATTTACCTTTCTTGCCAGAGGGTAGAAAACTGTGGTCTGTCATATCTAAAATTGAACCGTCGCCGAGGCTCCTTACTTCACCAATGGATCATAACGGAGGGACTGCATCCGCTAAGGGTAAGATTTTATGGGTGAAAAAGAACTTGAATCTACTAGATAATATTAGGTGGGATGAAAGAATTAATTTCTCTCACAACAAATACGAGTTCGCTAAATTTAATGATGAACCGTCAGTACTGATTGACGACTACCCCAGAAAGGTAGACCCATTTAACGAGCACGGTGGTTTCGGAGTTTTACATAAAGGGTGTAGCAAGGAGACAATCAAAAGTCTAGAGGAGATTTGTGATGGGAGCTTTAGAGCAACTTTGGGAAAGAATTCGTGACTTGTTCACGGAAGAAGAGTTAAACAATCTTATAATTCATGAAAGAATGAAGGAAGAGGAACGTCAAAGAAGAGAACAGGAGCGACCTCAAATTCAAATCCCGTTAGAGCCGCCTCCACCTCCACCAAGTGTATACGATGAACCAAAAGAGGAGAATGAAGAACAAAGAGGTGTCGTCATCATTGACATCTAGAGGCTTTTTGGATGAGGGACAAAATTATAAAATGTATCCTTGGTTCCGTCCTGTGTATGAATGCAGTAGACGCTATAGCTTCCCTCGTCTTTATCAAACATCTCGCCGTACTTGAAGAGGCAAACCCAATTGCCGAATTTTTAATGAGTTTCGGCGATGTCCCGTTCGTAATTTTAAAAACCCTCGTCGTAAGTACGGGGGTTTATGTTTTGTGGTCTCATCGCAATAATCCACTCGCACTGGTAGGTACGTATACTGCGTTTATATCATACCTTGCGCTTATGGTTGGTTTTTATTTGTTTTTGTCTTAAAAAAAGTATTTTTAAGCTTCAATATACTATTTATTTGTTGATAGGAGCACTATTGGTACGTCATGAAAGTTACAATCAGAGAAATTAAAAAAGCAATTCGGGAATCCTTGAGAGAAGAGGGTGAAGTTGATTACGGGTATATCTCGTCAGATATTATTAAAAGGCTAGAAAGTGAATCTGATCTAAGTCAGGCTGTAACGTCTTTTTTAAAGGACAATCCAAACACAACGGAACACGACGTAGCGAAAGCTTTAAAAGTTCACCCCATTTCCGGAGAAGGAAGTTTTTAAATGAGTATTATTAACCCATCAAGTTTAAGAATTCTAGAAGATCTCTTAGACGACTTTTTACCCTATGCTAAAGAGCAATACGGGTACGAACAGACACCAACCATCAGGTTTGCTAAAGATCCAGACAATGCCAAGAACCCTCTAGGTAAAACTGGTTACTACGAACCAGACCACAGTCGTATTACAATTTATATTGATGGTCGCCACCCCAAGGATATTATGAGATCTATATCTCATGAACTTGTACACCACGCCCAAAACGGTCGGGGTGATCTTGCTGGCACACAGGGCGTTGGAGAACAGGGGTACGCACAGAACAACGAACACCTTCGTGAAATGGAACGTGAAGCCTACGAACGTGGAAACCTCTGTTTCCGTGATTGGGAAGATGGAATTAAATCGGAGAATCCAAACATGTACGAGTCACTAAAAAGAAATTTAAAAGAGTCACGGTTCGCAGCAACAGCCAGCGAAGAGGCACAGAAAATCAATTCTCAAGCCGGTATTCGTCTGAATACAGATCAGGCATATTGGGAGAAGGTCGGAGTTAGAACCGGCGAAGAGTTAGCGATTGAAATCCTAACTGGAACATATAGTGATATGTTCAAATCAATTCATAACGTAAGACCTCGCAGGTCTTTTGCTTCAATTGAAGAAGTTGAGGCTGCAATTGATCGCCTTGATGGAGAAATGGAAGCCGCCGTTGAACAACAAAAGCTTGATGCGCAAGCCGAGGAAGAGTATAGAAAAAACCAAGAACTTATCGCCTCTCTTATGCCAAATGAATATGATGTTCAATATGATAAATTACCAAAACAGTCCGGTATGGGACGTGCTGCTATGCAGGAACACAAAGAGGAATTAAATATGTTCGATAGAAGAGATGTTAAACTAAACCAGAGGCTTATGGAGAGCTTTGGATATAAATTAAAAGAAGAAGCCTACGTGGGTGAAGGGGAAATCCCTGTAAGCAGCGGTCAGGTCGCATCCGTAGGTTTTAAAAGAGGCTATTACTTCTGGAGGCACACCAACGGATTGATGAACTCGTATGACAATGAGGGTAAGTTTTTTATGTCCCTCCGAGATGCTGGGCTTGGTATGTCAGAAGCCAATGAATTACTGCTACAGATCAATGATCAACAAAGACAGAAGGCTGGCGGTATTCAGTCCGGTCACGATATGAGTGACGAAGAAAGAAGGGCTATGTATGATGATGAAAGCCTGTCAGACTATAGTGGAGTGATGCAGGAAGGATACAATAGGGGCAAATACCGCCGAGGTGAAGACAACTATTTTGACGATTACAACGACCCTTACCAAAATGAAGTAGACCAGCATTGGAGACAGTGTGTTAAAGATGCAGAAGAACATGTTACCAACGGAACGGTAGATCAGGAGAGAATGAAGCACGACGAGTTTTATCAAACGGCTGTAGAATCTGAAATTGGTAATCGCAACAGACAACAAAAGGGACTGAACGAAATGCCAATGGGTGGAGATTTTCAGGTCGGCGAATTCGTCTACATTATTGACGGCGGTCTTCGTGGTGCCACAGGCAAGATTGCAGAACCAACAACTCTTGTTACAGGCGAACAAGGTTATGTTATTCATCTTTATTCAGATGCCGACAAAAAGGTTTTCGGAAAGCAGGGCGATGAAGTTATCGCTGGTGCAAGCAAGATTCGGTCAGGTGGCACATTTGACGGTTCAGAGCTTTACGACATTGACGAACGGCGAGGTTTGAGAGAAGGTTCAATGGCTGAATATGGAAAGATTGATGCCGAAGATGGAAATCCTCCATCAAAGATTGGTCACGGAACACCAGAATACATGGAGTCTTATAATGCGGTACTCGTAGCAAGAGGTGAAGAACCACTGCCCATCGTGCAACCCGATCAGGCTTATATTGATGCACTACAGAGTGGCAATCTATCTAACGACTTTTCAAAAAGAAGCGTGAGTGAAGCTCGCCCTGACTTTATGGGTTCTGACGAGGAAGAGCAAATGATGTCCAAGATGTCAGCCAGCGATCACTACAAATATGTAACACAGGATCGTGGTAAAAGAGAAATGTCTCCTGATGAGATTAACGCAATTGAGTCCTTTAATAACTGGCTAAACGATAAGAATGCGGGTGATCATCACATGCGGCAGATGACTTGGGAGCCAGCACAGTCCTACAGGGGCGGTCGTGTTCTTGCGTACAACAAGAAAGAAGGAACTTGGCTAGACGTAATGAACGACATGCCTGTTAGTGATGAGGAAATGAGTGATATTCTCCCAGAAGCTAAACTACAAGCTGCACTTAAGGCAAAGCTATCAGAAGTGTTTGCGAAACATCCGCAACTTGCAGAGAATAAAGAATTTATCAACAACATCAAACTCGGTGTTAAAACATTAATGGAGAACAAAGATATGAAGACGAGAACTACAGAGGGTGTTCAGGATCGCATTGACGATGCTGCTGCCGGACAAGAAAAAGAAAAAGGTGTGGCAGACCGTGCTAAAGAGGGCGGCAAAAAGACCGATGTTGTTGCCTTGTTAAAGCATATGTTTAAGAGTCCGGAAACGGGAAATGCTCTTGCGAAGATAAAAGGCGACCAAGTAGAGGTAGCAGAGTTTATGGGAGAGATGGCGAAAGCTCTCGGTCTGGATGCTGCTGGGTTGAAACAGATGTCAACTAGAATTACCGGCAATATGGGCGAGCGGCTTGCAGAGGGTGTTGTTAATAATCTCAAAGAAAGAGGTTATGACGCTGGCAGTCTCTTTGACGACCCGATGGACCCTACATTAGACGACGATTATGAAGAAGAATACGGACTGGGTTCCAGTGCCGAAGATGAAGATATTGAAGCTCTCTTGAGACAATACGGTCTAGATAAAGGTGCTGCTTCAGACGAGGAGGCTCCAGCAGACATCCAAAGACAAATGGATGATGAGTTCGGCGGTGTTGAAGACGAAGAAGAAGAAATTCCAGCAAGACGAGCGACCGTTATGAAAGAAGATGATGGCGAGTATGCACACATAGGGATTAAAACGACTCAAGACGAGTATGGTGCTCTGCACATCTTACCCGGCGTTCAATTCACAGGCGATATCGCAGCAGACGTTAAACAGTGTCAACAGAACGATGAATTAGACAGTTGGTTATATGGCGAGCTTGGATCAGATGAAAATATTACTGATGTTGCTGGTAAAATTGTCTATGCCGGTGCGGATGTTCAAGACCACGTTGGTGCAGAAGAAGATTACGACGGTTCATACCAACCACGGATGGCAGAGAGCAACGACGAAGACGGTGACGGTGACGTAGACTCAGATGATTACATGGCTAAAAAAGATAAAGCCATCAAGAAAGCTTCGGGCGAAGAAGATGACGAGAAAAAAGAAGAGTCTTTTGATCGCTTCCACTCTAACAAGAGAAACACAAGATTAAATGAAACACTGATGAAGTGGGCTATTAAATAAGAAAGAAAACCAACCTCCATTGGATTTTTCTTAAAAGGCACCGTCAAGGTGCCTTTTTTCTTTTAAAAATGATAATTATATTATGAGTGGTATTGAAATAGTCGCCATCAGCGCAATAGTAATTGGTTTGTTTGGCTTTTTGAGTTTTTTAGGATTTCTTGCTCACACTAATAACAGCAAGAACCTAAAAAATGACTATTTAGTTATTGAAAGCCGTTGTTCCTGCTTAACACACAAGACCAGCGTAAGTTGTGAAGCAGCCAAAGTGGAAGAAGATAGTGAAAAAAAAGATAACACAAACATTAGTAAGGTTGTTAGGGTTAATGGTATCGGAAAGCAAATTTGCGATAAGAGGAAATAGCAATCGTGGCAAGTAACAAACACAAGTTTTATAATTTATTAGTTGTCGGTCCAGACATGTATTTTGGACACGCTCCAACGCAGAGGTTAGATTATGCTTTGCCAGAGCCCGGACCTGATAACCAATATCATGTCAATGAATCAACAGCACCGGGATACAAGCTTGGTAGTTATCTCAACGTATACAATTTTGATGCAGTCATAAACAAGACGCTCGGTTGTGAAGATTGGTCTACCGCTTTACACCCAAAAATAAGAAAATACTGGGATGGGGTCTGTTATCAGGAAGAGATCACGGGCTATGAAGAGTTTTTATCTATAGACAAACCTGAAGAAAACAATATTCCACGAAATGTATATGTTCTTGTTCAAGACAGAATGACCAAAGGGCTGGAAGAACCACAGGCACCAACAGGTGATAAGCCTCACCACCACTACGCACCCACTTTAGATGAAGATGGCAAATTCCGTGGATGGTGGATCAGTGATGAACTAAGAAGCATTTTAGAGTCTGTCTATGGTTGGAAATTTTTTGAAAATGTCTTTTTGGAAGATAATTTTGTAAACATTCCAGAAGAACAGTATTCTGACGGACAATGGAACGGTGGGATTGAAAAGACTTTCCAAGACATCCAATATCACGATCTAAGGATTGCCATCAATGATGAATATAATTTATCTGATGAGGTAGACAATCGGGCGATGGGTGATAGAATTGATGTTCTCGCACTTTTTAGTTATGCAGTGGGGGAAGAATCGCTTTCTTCTTTACAAGACGCTACAGCCACCCTTCAGGGCGATTGTGAGGGCGATACAGGGTTTTCCACAAACATTGTATGGTCACCTGTAACACCAGCAAATATGGATCTCACTGTTCACAGTTATACGATTACTTCTATCAGATCTGAAGGTGAAGATGCTATACAGTTGGCAGAAGTTTTAAACGAGGGGCAAGATAGTTTTTCTTACGAGGATGATTTATCCGAACTTGAAACAGGAGTTCAGGGATATCCAAAGTATTTTATTTCTTGGATGGCAGATGAAGGCACTGCAAGCCCCGAGGCAGAAATAACAAAGCTACCTTCAGGGTTTAACACATATGGAATACCCTCTTGTGATGGGGCTGAAATTGTACTAGAAAAAACATTTGATGGTGCGTGTTGGACAGAGAGATACGGAGAGCTAGAATTATCTTGGAATATTACTCTTCCACCGAACACATATTTATCTTCCCTTAAGGTTTACAAAGACACAGCTTATGATGCTGTTGACGTTGATATAAGAACCTATCTGGATGAGAATGTCTCACATGAAGGGTCTAATCTCACTCACGAGTACAGCGTTGAAGCAGTGATTAATTCGCTATCCACAGATGAGGTGATAGAAACTATTACAAGCAATATAATTTCACACGAAATAGTTGAATGCATCTGCGATGATGACAGCGATACAGACTGTAAGACAAAATGTTGGATTCGTAAAAACACAAATCCTGAAATTGTTGTATGGATGGAGAATTACACGGAAGATCCTTTCAGCGACAACCCACATGCATCATTTGAAATTAACTATTGTATAGAACAACAGTGTGCTTTCGGGGTAACTGATTTTAGTTTAAGATTAAAGCTTCCAGATGGTTTTCAAATTATTGATGCAGATAACGGATGCACGGTAACCGACGACTTCTCATTTGGGGTAACCAAGAACGAATGGGTGATTTCGCCAGATTCCAACTGGGTGACAGCAAAGCCGTCTTTTGGAACACTATGTAAAATAAAGATTGACAAGCCACTTGGTTCTAAAAGAATTGAGTTTGTGCTAGAGGGTAACGTTGAGACGGGTGCTGATGGAAGTCATCTGTTTCTGGATGATGAGATATATGATTGGAGCGTTAATTCTCAAAATGTAGAAGCTTTAAACAAACTTTGGCAACTCGGTCCACCGTTATCTCTATGTACAGATGAAATTGACATGGGGTATGGCGACTATCTTATTAAGTTAGCCGGAATTGATCTAAAAACATATGATGTCAACTTCTGTTTAAGTCGTGACGAGTTTGACACTTTCTTTTTAGTTGTCCTCAATACAGACTTTCAAACAGAAATTGAAGAGATAGACCCAATTATCGGTCAGGCAGTAAGTGCAGGCTGGAACGTTACATTTAGAAACCTTTCCCCCGGCATTAGTGTTGTTATGGGCAACGGAACAAACCCAATAAGTTCGTCAGGGTACGAAACACTTTTACGTATAAAAAATAATCAATCAAGACAACCGAATGAGGACACATCAGCCTGTGTTTGTGTTTTCCCGTTTTTTCTAAAACTTGGTGGCTTGTGGGAAAGTGTGAAGTCCATTGCAGACAACTATGGTAAAAACAAGAATAGTGTCCAGTCACAAAGCTCTGGTTCAACATATGTGTTACAAGCGAAAACTTCGGCTGCTCTGGCGAGTGTTGCACCTATGCTATATTCAAGCAGCGAAGAAAACATGCTTGTCGCTGGGTTGCAAAATATTGAAGACAATATTGATCCACGTTTTAAAAAGTTAGTTGAATGTTTGAGAAGAGCATATATGGCTTTTCTGGACAAAATTAACGACCCTGTAGTATCTAAAGAATATACACCCGAACAAGTTGTAAGTATCGGCTATTCAATTCAGTTGTTTATGGCAATGATTAGTGTTTTTTCCACAATTTCAATTGCGAAAAGCGCACAAATAAATAAACAGCTAGACAATATTGCCAGCTTAGGGCAAGCCCAGTGTGATAATTATATTGCCCTCAATATTGAAGGAACACAAAATCCCGGTACGTATGAGGTTGATATAAAGTATGAATTTCCAATTGGTGAAGTGGCAGGCGTTCAGTTTCAGGTAAATATACCGGATGATTATACAATTGTAAGAAATGGTCTCTTGGGTGATGCTAAAAATAATAAATATCTTCAAGTGTTGGGAGATAACGGCGCATATTTATGTGTTTATGATTATTCCTTAGAGGGTAAGCCGATTCACGGTGCATCTCTGTTGTCAACAATGGGAAGAGATGTTCCATCAACGCTAACAAGTTTTCAGATTGTGTGGTCGGGAGACGGTCCACCACCAGACTTAGATGTCGTTAAAAACCAGTTCGGAATATTCAGCTATAATAGCTCTGTAGAGCCGCTACCACTGGAAGCAAAACTCGTCACAAACAAGATTAGAACCAATCCAGCACGAAAATGGAATGGTGATTGGTACAATGTAGATCAAGCCCAAGAAGTGAATGTGAGGGACTATTTGGTTTCTTGTATTTTGTGTACAGGAGGCGAAGATGACCTTTTGATCCCAGATACAGTCATTGTCCTTCCAGATGGTCACACGGTCAGTTCAAAATATTTCGGAGGGGCATCATATGACCTCTCAAACATTAGTTATAATTCATCTACTTGGATCGGAAGAGGCGATGACGATTTTCAAGAATATGTTTTAGACTTTTTTGATGCTAACGGCGATGGGGTTGCTGATATCTCCGATGTGGTCACTATTAGAAATATGTTTCTCAAGCTCGGCAGAACTAGTGTCCCTAGAAAGATCGCCAGCACAATAAAAGATATTGTACCCACTGAAGTTTGTTCCATCAAACAAGCTCTAGACTTTGAATTCTATGTTCCCGATGAATGTTCAAAATTTTGTCTTGAGCCCGGATGTTTTGCAAAGTTGTGGGTTTCTGACGTTATTCCGATTAAATCTAAAGAGGGTGGAGTATCTGATATACTTGTTGAGGTGTCATATGCTGCAAACTGTGATGGGGACGACAGTCTCTCCGGTGCTCGGCTTTCCCTAAGTGGCTTGACTGGTGATGGTATCTTATCTTGCGTCAACGGCACCGGTGCACCAACTGCGCTGAAGGAATATGATTGGGATTATCACATTGTTTCTTCCGGCTCAACTAATACAAAAAACACCATTGTTGCCTACGCAACGTCTGGGAATAATTACATTCCGGCTGGGACTGGTGTTTTAACTTATTTAAGATTAAGTCCAGATTCCATTTTAGGAGAGTTTGGGGTTTCTGAGTCGCTAACGACCCTGACACACACAAATTCTTATTCTGTGCTACAATCCCCAACGGTTGATATTATTGGAGTTTCCTCTTCTCATCCAATGGAGTCTTTATATGCTACGTTTCAAGGAACGTCTGAAATGTTGGCTTATAAAAGGTTTGGCATCAAGGTAGAGTCGTTTGATATGACGACAAACAGTGTTTTAGAAGAGCCCGTAGCAAATTATGATATTGAAAACTCTAGTCACAACGTTGCTGTAGACATCCTTTCAGAAGGATTATATAGAGAAGAGTATGATGCGGATGGGGACGGTATAGTTTCATTATCCGACATTCAGACAGCTTATCATATTGCAAATCCTGAAAAATTCAATATGAGCGATTCAGAAGTTGTTCCGACCTCTTGCTGCCTATGTGAGAAGCCCGGAAAGCCAAAAATAGCTACAGCAAGCTTCTTATCTGGAGATTTGGAACTTAAGAAGATCTCGGGGTGGCTAAAAGACCGGAAAATCTCCGTTGAGAGTTTTGGGTGCGGCGGAAATTACGAAGGTGGTGTTGTCATTGCATGGACCCCGGTGGAAGGTGCAAAGTATTACACTGTTTATCGCAAACCTTCAGGTTCTCAACAAAATGCAGTGCCAGTTATTGGTTCCAAGGTTGGTGTTATTGCAAACAGGGACGAGTTTAAAAATTCAACAGACAATAGCGTACAATCTACCATTATTAACAGCCCAGAACAAGTAGATTCCACTGTGTGGATAGACTTCCCACCACCAAAGGTTGACATTTGTTGTGATTGGTGTGACGACGACGAAGAATGCGAAGAAATTGAACAGACTTATGATTATTTTGTAGTTGCAACAAACGAGTGTGGTGATACATCTTCTGATGTCTCCGTAGTCTCAACACCTTGTTGTAATTTTGCTCCAAAGGCTGAAAACGAATTCCTTCTTGTTGAAGGACCAAGAGGCGATGGAACCATTAGAACGTATACCGGAGAGTTTGATGTCAAGACAAAAGATGACACTGGTAACGTTTATGTTTATACAAACATTTCCAACCGAGTTGATTATACTGAAAGAGACGGTAAGTTTATCGTCGGTTCAGGGGCTCCCTTCTCGTCTAACAATGAACACGGCAATGCAAACTCCTTGTGGTACAAGTATTCGCCCCCAAGATCATATTTTGGACCCGACAAAATTAAATATTTTGCTGTTCTGGAATCAGGTAGGACAAAAAATTGGAAAGCGTGGTGTTCTGACGAAGGATACGTCAACATTTTTGTTTACCCTCCCAATCCGAAAGCTTGGGGCAAATCTGGTGATTGTTTTGACGATGAGACGAGAGGCACGGCAACCATTAGTTGGGATTCAATTCCGGGCGTAACATATTACAAAATTTTCAGAGACGGTGAGGAAATAGCTATAGTTCAACCATCTGAAACATCGTATTTTGATCAAGATGTTGCTGCGCTGTCTCAAGACTGTGAAAGTGACACGGTTTATGAGTACGCAGTGTTGTCTGTGTTTGTTTATCAGAATCAGGAGTTTAGCCCAAATACAGAATATTTTAAAGTTACAATCAGTTGTTGTCCACCGATTACTAATCCTGAAATTTTTATCAGGAAAGAGGCTGATATTTGTAACGAAGCGGGGAGCCAACAAGATGGTGTTGTTACTATTTTTTGGAGAGACCTCGGAAATTATGACAATTACAGAATTTATAGAAAAGGTGGCTATGATCCAACCGGGGATGTTCCGGCAGAGTGGGATTTGATTGGGTCACTTTCTGGAGATCCAGATCCTGATGGGTTTATGAGATTTAAGGATAGTATAAAGGGGTGTACTGGATGTCACCAGATTCAATATGACTATGCTGTGACAACTGTGACTGTTTCCGGAGAGGGTAACGTTGGCGATAATGTGAAAACTGAAGTGTTTGATTGTTGTCAGACCAAGCCAGTAGCCAAAGACCAAACGTTTATTATTAATGATGGGCTTCCAATCTCCAAACAACTTCTTGCGTATGACAAAGACGCTGATATTATTTCCTATGCACTGTTAAGCCATCCTGATGTTTTATCAGGAGCTTTAACAAACTTTGAGGAAACCTCTGGTTCGTTCAATTTTACCCCAGCATCTCTTTTTTATGGTCAAGCTTCTTTTGAATGGGAAGTTGTAGACTCTTGCGGGAACAAAGACACAGCTATTGTTACACTGCTAATAAAGGGACAGGAATATTGTAAGGAAGATGATTATATTATTTGCAATGCTGCAATCTCCTACCTAACAGATCAACAAGACGCTGAAGGAACAAGAATAAAAGAGAGCAACATTCCTCAAGTTCCTTTTTCCCTTAACAACAAGGGTGTACCATCTTTGAGAAAAAGATGCGGTGCGTTCTCAATTACACAAGGAATTGATCCAAGTGTATTTGCCTTGCCACCTGAAGGTTGTCTGTTCGTCAAGTTTAATGATTTTGATACACCAATCACTATACCAGAAGTCTCACTTGTTTGTGAAGAAGATATATCATTCAATTCGTGCGTTGGTGTGGTCTCATCCGAGAGTATTCCGAGCACTGTTTTAACCTGTTCCACCCCACTGTCATTTTCCGATTGCAACACTGGAGGTACTAGTGAGAGTGTAGCCGATGTAGTTTTGAACGAAACAAGCGGAGAATAATGAATAATGATTATTTTGCTAGGTTTTATTGCGTGATTCTTACTACTTATATTTGAAGAAAAACGCAGAAAGTTTTAAAAGAGTATTTTAGGGGAACTTATTGACATGCCAGACACAAACAATTATATAGAAAATTTACTTTTAGGGTTAGGTACACTAAAAACAGAACTCAACGATACCGAACCAACAATGGGCACACTGTCTGATGCCCAAAGAGGCGCACTATCGTCCCTCTTGAGTAGTTTAGAATACTCCTTAACCTCATACAATAACAGTGATTATGGGTGTTGTCAAGACATTTGTGAGGCGGAAATTTGTTTTGATGCCCCGAGTGGGTATAACACACCAGAACTTTTGGAAAAGGTTTCCTTCCTCATCAATATGTCAAACCTTGGTGTTGCAAATATACCCTCCAATGCAAAATTTAAAGAATGGTATGGTTCTGTTGACAACAATATGTCACGAGCACTAATCGGTGAACATGTTGTACCTGTCGTGGATTGGGTTTTTGAAAATGTTTTAAGATTGGATAAACCTACAAACGACAACACCCAAGTTTTATCTTACTCCCTAGTAACTTCATTATTATATATTGTTTTTGGAGACCCAGTATTGATGCTAAAAGCATCTGAAGGTTTTCTTGCTGAAGATAGTGTAGACGATTTACTCAATTCCCTCGTGAAAGATGTATTTGCACTTGAACAAGATGATTGGAGGGGCTTTTTGGCAAGTGTTAATGAGACTCTTACCAAAGAACTCACAGAAGGACAAACAGCCAATATCTCCATCACAGAAGAGAACGTATATGAACTCGTCTCTTGGGGGTTAACAAACCTACAAAGTTGTCTCAACCAGTCGGAAGAGAAGGATGATTGTTCTACCGAGTACGGTGTTAAGTTCCCCAGTTATCCCGGTGTTTTGTGGGTTATTGTAAACACTGTTTTAGCCGTTGTTGGAAGTTTCTTAATTTCGGGTGCCCGAGGTAAATTCGGTAAGAAAACCGACGGTTCTGTAAAGTGGGTACCAAGCTTCGGACTGAAAGATACAGATAGTTCAGACTTTTCTCATTTATTTCTTGACACGAGAAGTCCATTTAGTGGCTTTTCCGTTAAAAATGTGTATGTTGAAAATGATGGATATGGACCGGTTATTGTACAGTTTAATGAAGAGGTCACTAACGCAGAATTTGATTTCAATCACGCATCACTGTCCGACCAAGCCGCTTATGATGTTTCACTAAAGCGCATAGATCCCGAAAGCACAACAGTTTGTAATATAAGTGTATCTGCTCATCCGTCAGAACATGACAAGGTTCAGTTAATTTTAGATGTCCCAGATACGGCACTGCTTGACGGTGATTATGGAACGGATTATATTTTAAAAATCAGAATTGGTGCTGACGCACAGCCAGATATATACAACGACACTGGAGATGTTGATAAGTCTCCCGCTTGGACGCAAAATTGGGCTCCAGACGGAGCAAGAAGAGTAGTTGCCAAAGAAGGTGCTTCTTCTGGTCCGACTTTCTCTGATTTTATGCGATGGGCTATGGATACTGGAGATGATACATTTACCGATTGTGTAAATTATCTAATTGATTGGCATTCTCGCAATTTACAGCCAGATTTTAACGATGCCTATGTTGCATTGCAGTCAATTGGTTGGATGAATAGAAAAGGATCTGATTTCGCAGGTTTTCTACACCCAGAGTCAATGTGTGGACCATATATTGAACAATTGTTCGCAGATTACTTTAATACGGTGGAAGAAGACTGTGTAAAGATTAAAATTGAATCATCTTGTGGCACATTTGATTGTAGTTCAATGAAGTGGTCTGCAAAATGCCCAGATGGTATAGAATCAATCGTAACAATGCTTTCGCAATCAACGATAGGCACCAATGCTGCCGAAGAAGCCGGTATTCTCTTTGCAAAGACAGAAGAAGTTGTTTCTCACAGTTCTGAAGCCGGAATATCTTTGTGTGTTGTTGATTGCGCCGAATGTGGCAATCAGGGCTGTACTCCGGACATGATTGATGACATAAATCAGTTAATTGCTCAAGTTGACGACGCAATATCCGATCTAGCTGATCAAATTACAATACAAACAGAATTCATTGCAACAAAAGTGCAGGTCAAAGGAGCCTTAGAACAAGATTTAGCTGTCCTTATAGAACAGCACGCTGCGGATGAGGCACAGTATCAGACAGATAGGGCGCAACTGCTGCAAGATTATGATGATAATTTTTGTGGTACACAAGATGCAACAGATGATTGCCCAATTATAGAAGCCGACATTGCACAGATTGAATCTGATTGGGCGGCGAACGTTTCGCAATTTTATCAAGAAAAGACCACACTAGAAGCCGATATTGCAGGTATTGTAACACAGATCATTGACGCAGGCGCATTTCTTGAACAATATGAGGAGGAAAAAGCAGCAGCCGTATTAGAGAAAAGTGTTTTACTTGCGCAACTTGAAGATTGCGAATGTGAAGATTGCACGAATGGACCTTGGAAAATTATCAGACAAGGTACTGATGCATCTGAATATACCGCTGAATGTTTGATTGGTTGGGATTATTCAAATGAGGGCGACATTATTATTGATGAGACAAAACCAGCATACGGTGCAGGTACAATCTCACTTTCCTCAAAACCGAATAATCTCCTTATTGATAAGTCTGGTGATATTTACGCCGATGGTGTAAAAGTTGCAAGGGTCGCTCTTTGCGGTCTCGCCAATACTTCGTTTGTATCTTTGTTTGACCCCAACTTGTCGCCATTATTGATTCACCCAAAGTATGTTGGAAATAAAAGAATATTCCACGTTATGCAAGAAGGCTATAGTATTTTAGAGGGTGATCCGAACAATTTAAGAAATGAATTAAAAAGACACGAAGTTTTACCATATCCAATCGGGCGATTCTTTCAGGGAGATCCCTGTGATGATAGCGAGCCTGAAGAGTGTATAGAAGATGCTTGCTGTAGAAACCCAGATCTGCCCGATTGTCTAGACATTGGTGAGTGCGGTGGTGTAACAATCCCACAATGGTTTAGGGATTGGTACGAAGAGCACCGAGATTATCTAATTCTCAAACTTCCTTATGATAAGAGATACATCGGAGATCCGATGCGCTACACAATGGATGAGCAAATCTTAGTTGCTAAAGCCATTATTGATTTAATTGTAAGGTATTTTAATTCAACCCCTATGGTTGTTTCAAACGGATTTAGTGCTTGGTCAGATATGACAAGACAACTAAACGTCCTTCCCCTACTCTTGAAAGAAAGTCCTTCAAGAACAAAGTTTAACTTTGGAAATTGGATGGTTGGTAAAAACTCCAACTCTCCAGAAATTAGTTACCCTGCAACCGACGAGAATTGTGTTGAGTGCTGTGATGATGTTTTAAATTCAGATTGTGATATTCTTGATACTTTTGAAGATTGTTGTGAATCATCTTGTGGACGATGGAATAGAGATTGCTCATATTTGACAGGTGACATTGTTACAGGTCTTAGTGGTGAACACTGTTATGAAGCTCTGAAAGATATTTGTGCGGGTGATTGTAATCCAATTCCCGGTTCGGAAGGGTCTAGTGAAATTTGGTTTAGGTGCACTCCTGATTGTGAAAACGAGGTGCCGCCATGTGATTTTAGCGTAAGCAATAATTATAACTGCTCGCCTGACGGTTGCGACGCAGCGGTTTCTGTTGCTCTGCAATATGATGATCAACCAACACCAAACCTATGCGATTATAGATGGATTTTTACAGCCACAAATGTTAATATTCCGGAACTAGCCACAGTCTCGGTAGAAAGTTTCGGTAAAACTCCAACTACCCCTTGGTCTGAAATAACATTACCACTCTTACCAGTTCAGTGTGACGAAGATACGCCAAATCCAAATGTCTGGTCCTTCACCCTAGAAGCTAGAAGTTCAATTTCCGATGATGTTTTGTCACAGTGTGTCTCTGATAGTATTGAGTTCAACACGGGGTGTGAATTTCAAATTGTCCTGTGGGATGATTTAGATGCCGCAAAAGCAGAAGCATATGGTTGGTGTGATGAAATTGGGGGAGAAAACCCAGAAGGTCAAAGACAAGGTGCGCCCGACTCCGCCCTCGGAGATGCGATAGAAAACGTAAATCAAAAGCTTGAAAACCTTCTTGCTTGGGTGGACACAAATGATATTTATGACTTAACCCCTACACAATCTAGTGTTTTAGTTACCGCTTATACCGCAATGGTTGATGCGCTCGCAGTTGTAAACGGTCTACCAAACGACTATGATATAGGCGGTTTATATTCCGGCATTTCTGACGCAGAGACAAGATTTTCGGAAGATGATTCTAAGGGCGGAATTGAAGTATTAATGGTTATAAGATCCACTGTAGTTAGTGATGTTATACAATACGGTATTTATGCCGGAACTTCAGAATGCTGCTGCGTCGTTTTACAACCCACCTCTGAAGAAAACGTTTGTGATATGTCTTGGGTATGGACTGTTGATACAGGTATCGGAGCACCAATCCCATATTATGGAGGAGTAGGTAAATTACCCGACGAAACTGTTGCTTGCGCAATTAGAAATCCGAACGAATTCGGAGAAACTCCAGTAAGTGTATTGTTGTATTCTTATCCAGCAACTTGTGACGATTATGTACAAAGTGCAGTTAACGACTGGAATGGGCAGTTCTGGATTGAACATTTCACCCCAGAAAGTATTTGTGTTTGTGAGCGAGCAATTTTTATTAATTGCCCCTGTTCACCCCGAGGCGGAATTGTAAATTTAGAACCGTACGGATGTGATCCTCAAAATGACACTATATCTATTGTTGATTTATCTCATACAAACGAACTAAATGAGTGTGAGGTTCAGTGGCGATGGGAATTACAGGAACTCGGAGGAAACGGAAACACGCAGAGCATCTCGGCTGGAATTGGTACCGAAGCTTTAAGTCAAATTGGAATACCATTGAACGCTGGTATGGGTTATCAAATTGTCCTACTTTGGACGAGTATTGTAGACCCGACTGTATCAGGGGGCGTTTTTAGTCAAACATTTACTACACCCTCGTGCCCAAGATTAGACCTTACTCACGATTTTTCTGACAACAGGTTCTCGTCTACAACATACGGTGCGGTAGTTGCTAATGATTATTCTCACGCCGGAGTTGTTGGTGAGAACAATGGTGACAACACACAGACACCGTTTTCTTTAGGCATCACAACCGATAACAACGGTGGAACATACAGTATATATTCCAGTCATACCCCAGATGAAACTGATGAGAAGTGGTTGGCTGTGGAAGATGATAAATATACCTTTAGGTGGACCGTTATGAGTTCACAAGGTGAGCAAATTACTGTAGATGAACCTGCACTAGTCACCACCAGCACTTACAACGTTAAGGGCAGGGTACCAAGCTTAAGTTTGGAACTACCACCTTCAATGATTGGAGACGGTTTTACATATTCAGTTTCTCTTGAAGCGATTCCAAACTTAGATGAAACAGTATCTTCTGGAATTAATACCATTGGTCCATTCCAAAACAGCAAACATCATGGAACAAGATCTCTTCAGTTTGAAACGGTGCTCCCTTTGGAGGTAGGAGTAAACTCAATTTCTACCCTTCCGTCAGGAAACGGAGAATTTATACCTAGCCAAAACTTTCACGGTAGTATTACACAACCTGTGAATGTGAAGAGCGTTGCTCAAGATGGAACGTTATTGGAAACAAACCCAGTTAATGTTAGTTTTGATGTGGCGAATGATCCTTGCGATTTAATTTCCCTAACTGTGGCTGCGGATAGCTGGGTTATTATAAACGCTCCTGTCGCAAACGACGACAGCCCGGACAGAGTACCTGTAACGATGAGGTTTGATGCCTCTTGGTTACTTCACGAAGAGTGCGGATTTTCCGACAACCCAACAAACCCACCTTTTGTAGATTTTAGGTATCGTGGATATGAACCAGATGGATCGCAATCCCCTGCTTGGGATGCTGCAACCGTTGTTGGAAATTATGCTTGGGATGATTCAACTAGAACCATTTCTGCAACATTTGAACAAACATTTAATTATCCTGTGCAATCAGGCGGAAATCCATCGCCGCAGATTGGACTCATTGGTCTTTGGCTTACCGCAACGGACAATGAATTATCGTATGACGCAAGTTTGCCATACGATTCCAAAATAGGCTGGATTTCTCTAAACTCTCCAGATTATAGAGAGTGCCATGACGGTCAATGGGTTCTTTCCGAGGGGCAAGAAGGCGATGGTCAACCAACTGGTTGTCCTTGTGTAATCCCAGAACTTAATTCTTCACTTACTTGGTCAGGAACTAATAGTGATGAAATAACACACACGCCGCAAGCTGTGGCAAGTGACATTTTAGATGTTGAACTCCACCAGTTCCTTGAACTTGAGTTTGATGAAGAAAGTACAAGAGACTATGAATATACTCTTATATCTTCAAACGGAGATGTCAGTGATTTTGAAGTAAATGTGTTGAATGATGAAAGTCCATTACCCGGCGAGGGAACTCTTCGTATATCTTCCAGTGCTTCTATAGCTAAAGGTTTTACAAAAACTGTCGTTGCTACGGTCGGTGCTTGGAACAAAGAGCGATTTTTAACGTACGCTGATGCTGTGACAGAAGGGTGCAATGTTGAATTTACCGTATCTGTGCCATTAATTGCCGGTTGTGTAACACCAGATACTGTTGATTACTTCGCAGGTGCGAACATCCAACCCGCCAACTTAGATTGCCAACCTGTGGTTTTAGGTTGTACAGATAATGCAGCATTTAATTATAATGCACAGGCAAATGTGGATGACGGAACCTGCTACCCTGTTATTGAAGGTTGTATGGATCCGACGGCATTCAACTACATTAACCCCATTAATGATGTCAATGTTGATGTAAACACCGACGACGAAAGCTGCATACCGGTAATTACTGGTTGTAATGATCCGGCTGCATCTAACTACGATGCATCAGTAAACACACCTACCAATGATGATTGTTGTTATGAACCGGAATTAGTTAGTGTGTCAAATGCCCTAAGTGAACTACAGGGGAACATTGATGATGTTCAATATTCTATTTATAACAATGTTGTGAATGGGGGCATAAGCGTTACAGATAGTGCTGGCGATTTTCTTATTACTATACCTGCGGGTTCCTTGACATTCCCTAGAGCAAACAATAGTAACGGAGCAGTCGCTAATCAAAATTCAGGTGGTATTATCAGGGTTAATTTAGACGCTATTATTGATTCAAAAGGTCAGTCTTACACAATAACATGTGATATTGGCAGTAACAGTAGAGTAGCAGAAGGTGAACAAGATATTTCACTGCCTGATGGATATTTGAATATTCGGTTTGGCAAATATTCAGACAGTAGACAAAAATTAGAGTCAACGCCTGACGATACTTATCAATATTTGGGCGATACATATACTAACCACATAGCAGAGTTTGAAGAAGTTCGTTATGACATCACAGTAGATATTGATGGGTGTGATGATCAACTACAATTTGGAATTATATCTAGATTAGAAACTCACAATTATCTTGTCGGGTGTATGAACCAAGAAGCTATAAATTACGATGAAAACGCAGAATATCAAATTGATGATGATAGTTGCGTACTGCCAGCTTACTGTTGGAGTTATACCAAGTTTACGGAAAAAGCTGGTCAGCTTATTAAGGAAGATGCAGTCAGCGGTGGTTCTAACTGGAATGGTAATAACTTTTCAGGCAACTGGTTTGATCTTCTTCTTTCTAACGAGTCTGCTAGAAAGTCCGACGGTTCTTTTTCAGAATATGTGACCTCACACTATACACTAAAGGGAGCACTTGATGGTCTCTTCTCTGATTGGTGTGCAGACCCGACTTTGGAATCTTATAGTCAAAAAATGGCTGATTTTGAGAGCGATATAACTGACCTTGCTGGTAAAATGGTTGAACTTATGCCAAAAGCAGTTTATCGTAACCCCGTTACAGATAGCGACGGAAATGGTATTATCAATGATGAGGACATCTCCTGCTGGCATGTTCCTGAAATTTATGTTGTCCAAGATGTTGTCCAAGAAAACGGAGAAACCATTGCAGAAACCGTTGCAGTGGATAACACTACAGATGCACAGTGGGCAGCCTTGAAGTGTAATTCAGGTGACCCTAACGCTGTTAGTAATCCTCCAAAACAAAGATACACTTTTGATGTAACTGTATTTAATGCTTGGGTGGAAGGGACGGAAGGGGCTCCCACGGCTCCATACATAAAAACTCTTCTAGAACTAGGTAAAATTCGTATTGATGATTGTGGAAATGCGAATTCGCTTGACGATGAGGGTTACGTCTGCGGCGGCAACAACCATGATGATACCGATATGCCGGTTCACAACCTTGACTTAGGCGGCGGTTCCTTTGCCCTTACGGACAGCAGTGGCGGAAATGGTTCTAGTGGTAGCGGTAGTGGCTATAGTTTTGAACAGAATCCAAACGGCAACAACGGCTATAGCAATGACGGCGACTGAATAACTTAAACAATATTTTATTATGTGTTATAATAAGGAGATGAGGAAATTATGAATTTAAATGATATTACAAGGAGATTTATTTTAAGCGAGGGGCACAACCCTCCTTCTTTGGCGAGCTATATTCAATCGCTCCAAGAAATTATTTTAAGTTTATCTCCCAAGACACAAACAGAGAGACGCAGAGTAGAAATTGCAAAAAATCACTTGCGTGAAGTTAAAAAACATGTTAGAAAGTTAGAAGAGAAAGTTCAAATGCTTGAAGAACAACTTCTAGAATCTAAGGGCGGTAGATAATATGGGTACGAGATTACTATTGACAGAAGGCGGAGTCGCTGGTCATATGGCACATCTATATGATAACGGTGAACTGACTTTTTCCAAAATTAAAGAAATATTCTCCGCAGCATCTAATGGTGAGCTTGAAGGCACAGAGAAGACCGACGGGCAAAACCTTTTTATTTCATATTCTGTTAAAAATGGTAATGCTCGTGCAGCTAGAAACAAAGGAAACATCAAACAGGGTGGTTTAACTGCTGAAGAACTTGCAGCTAAGTTTGAAGGTCGTGGAGGGTTGACTGAAGCTTTTGTAGAATCATTCCAAACATTTGAGAAGGCAGTTCGTTCACTAGATCCACAAACACAGATTGAAATCTTCGGAAACGATGCAGAAGTTTATTATAATGCAGAAATTATGGATCCTCGCTCTCCCAATGTTGTAAGTTATGACACAAAAAGCCTTGTAATCCACCAAGTCGGTCACGGAGAGTATGATAAGGCGACGGGAAGCAAAACAGACAAAGATGTCTCCGCAAATGCCAAGGTTTTACAGTCAGCATTGGAATCCATGCAACAAGCTACGGCTGAAGATGATTATACTGTCCAGATTAACGCTGTGAGGCGGCTAGAGGCTCTTGAAGACGATGTTGCGCTTCAAGATGCGTTTGATTCGCTTGACGCTCTCTTAGCGTCCACAGGGCTCGCTGATAAGGCAACTATAAACGACTATATGATTGCGAGGCTTGCGCCTCACGTACAAAGCACTGTTCCGGAGGTTGGAGAGGATGTCCACAACCTTATTCTCAAAAGATTGATGAAAGCAGGCGTTAAATTCACCCAAGTGGTAAAGGGTCTTGAAAAAGAACACAAAGAAACGATCAGGGCACTCATTAAGGATGAAAAGAACCTAATGAAAGCTGCGATTCAGCCTTTAGAGGTTATTGTGCACGATTTTTCGGTAGAAATGCTTCGTGGTTTGCAGAGTGCTTTTATTTTAGATAACAGTAAAGAAATTCAAAGACTTCGTGGTGAAGTGAAGACTGCAATTGATGCAATTGGCGGTTCTAGCCACGAAGGTGCTCTAGCTATGCTGAAAAAGCAAATGGAGAAACTAAAAGACCTAGAAAACGTATCTACAGCTTCTGAAGGTTTTGTATTTGATTATGATGGGCAGACTTACAAATTTACCGGCAATTTTGCCCCAATAAATCAGATTTTGGGACTATTTAAGTATGGAAGAGGCGATATACCGGCAATGATGAAAGAAGAAGACGTAGATCAGAGAGACACTGATAGATATTTTGGAACTATTAGTGAAGATGGTGCAACTGTAGATGTAGCAGTTGTTCCGGGTGCATTCAAGCCTCCACATAGAGGTCACCTTGCAATGGTTGCTGAATATTCTAAAATGGCAAAGCGTGTAATCGTATTCATGAGCCCCCTCCCTAGAAAATTAGACGATGGTAGAGAAATGGGGTTTGACATGGCTTACCAGTTATGGCAACCATATCTCAAATCAGCAGGGCTGAACAACGTAAAAGTTCTTGAATCCCCAGTAAACTCTCCTGTCGGTGCAACATTTAAATTTGTTGCAAACGAAGAAAACGAGCCAGATTATGCACAGCCCGGAGAATCAGTGGTTTTAGGTGTATCAAATAAGGGTGGAGATGATAGTAGATTTAGCGACAAGGCTCAAAAATATGCAGCAGAAGGGGTTACAGTTTTAGCTGGACCTGAATATACTGTTAATGTCTCTGGAGATGCTTTTACTGATACTAGAACTGGTGAAGCCCTTAGTGCATCTACAATGAGATCTGCTATTTCTTCGGGAGATTTAGAAACTTTCACTGAATATTTGCCCGATGCTCTTAAATCAGATGCAGAAAGACTTATGAAAGACTTGACACCTGAAAAGAAAGATGTTAACGAATCATCATCTTTAATTATCGACCTCATCAAAGAAAGCATGAGAGAGAACACTGCTGCTGCTGGTGGTATTGCTGTTGCTGTGAACAAATCAGCTTGCGGTAAAACTAAAAAATACAATCCTTGGAACGATGATGAAGAAGAGCTTTACGAAAAAGAAGACTCGGACCACGGAAGCTTTGAAATGGACTTAGAAACAGATGTTGGTATTCCACGAGAAGAAATGCCACAGATTAAATCCACCGATATGCAAAATTTTGTACAGTGGTTAAAGTCGGACAAGCAAATTGATTCAAAGCAGATGCAGATAATGGTTGATGATTTAAAACCTACACAGAAAAAAATCAATACAAACAAGGTCAAGGGAATGCTTGCCAAGAAATCTATAGATGAGTTGGCTAGTTCCAAACCTGTGTTAGTTACATCAGATAATTTTCTAGTAGACGGGCACCACCGATGGTTTGCTCTATACGTTGATGAACCAAAAAATTCAATTAGTGTAATTCGTGTAAATTTACCTCTAGAGGAATTTTTAAGCATTGCTCGTGAATATCCAAAGGTCAGCTATAAATCAATGGTTGACGAGAGTGTAGTTTCAAGAATTCTAGACGAAATTCTAAACGAAAAAGGATATGAAAATTTTGGCGGTCAGACAAAAATGCTCAAAGTGGGCTCGGTCAGGCTGGACATTGAGGATATGGAATTAATGCCTTCAAAGCATGGTGAAGAGAGAAGGTTTAGACATACAGATAAGCGTGGCGGTCATAAAATCTCAAAAGATGCTATCGTTTCGGCTGTTGACCGTTCTTTGGGACTAATTATGAATGACTATGCTAACGGAGAAATTGAAAACGGTGAAGCTTTCCATATTCGTATGAAAGGTAAATCACGACAGGTTCCAGCACTCAACGTTATTGCAGCGTTGGATATGCAGAAAGGACCAGACACTATTAAAATCATCACCGTGATGCGAAAAGATGATTTTAAAACAGATAACTTCGGCGGCGGAAGCCAGAAGACTTACAATGTGGGAATGTAAATTATGATTATTGATAGAAACGAATTAATTGAAGAATATCGCTTGAGGATGGAAATCAGAAAAACTATTAAAAAAGTTTATGAATCTCAAGAAAGGGAAAAAGCCCAAGAAAATCAATTGCGAGGAATCGTTAGGAAACTCTTGGAATCCGATATTGAAAAAGCACCTCATACTTCAACGGGTATTAACGTACTTGAGGACTTACTAAAAAAGATTGTCCCACAGCTTGAATCAGCTTATAAAAAGTTGACCACCTCGGAAGAACAGAGGGAGTCTTTTAGAACTCATATTGTTAATGCTGTTCAGAACGCACTCGCTCCGACAAAGGCTTCTCACGAAGCGGAGAGCGACGAAGAGAAAGAACGTGCTATTGATATTTATGAACAAGAAGATATTGAGATGAATGTCGGAGAGGAAGATTCAGTAGAATCCCCAGACGATGAAGCTTTCATTGACATTGACGGTTCAAGCGAAGAAGAAGAGATTAGTGATGAGGAACAGTTTGGTATTGGTGCCAATGGTGACGAAACAGGTCGTAACATGGCGTTCCAAGCTTTTGAGAGAATTGAAAAGAGTATTGTAGACGCATATAATCTTCTTTCCGCAGATGAGGACAGAGAATTATTTTATGACTACTTACTAACGAACCTTAAGCTTTATTTTGATAAGTTTGAGGATGAGTTGGCGAACGTTTTACCGGAGCCAACTACGGCAGAGTACGAAAATGAAAAGGATAGTCAAGAGGCAGACAACGAAGCCGGTGAGGAAGCAGCATCTGATGAAGGGGGTGATTCACTAGATCTTGAAGATGATGCTGAAGGCGGAGATGAGTTAGAACTGTAAAATATGGTCAAAATTTCATTTTTTACTTAACATTTGAAAAAAAGTATGATACAATGTTAATATAAAACAAAGTAAATAACAAATAAACAAGGAGAACAAAGAAAATGCCAAGCCCAAGAAGAAGAAGAGAAAAGAAAGCTGCTAGATTAGCTAAAAAGAATGCAGGTAGTGCTCCTGTGGTAGTTGAAGAGAAGATTGAAATTCAATTAGAAGAATCAGCACCCGAAGTAGTTGAGTCTGTAGAAACAGAAGAAATTGCAGAGGAAGTTGAGGCTGAAGAGAAGCCTGCACCAAAACGCACTAGTTCTAAGAAGAAATCTAAGCGAGCATCTAAAAGTCAAGAATCTGAAGAATAGTACTTGACAAATATGTAAGATGTGTTATTATATAGGTAAATCTGAAAGAGAGTAATCTATTGAATAACAAGATCTTTGAAACAATTGGAAGTGATATTGGTAAGCTAGTTCAATCTAAGAACGAAGCTTATGGTGATTCATTTTCACAAGCTCAAAAAATCCTACAAGTACTTTATCCTAATGGTGTTAGCGTAGATCAATATCAAGATATGTTAACATTAGTAAGAGTCATTGATAAATTATTTAGAGTAGCTAATAACAAAGATGCTTTTGGAGAAAGTCCTTGGAAAGATATTTGTGGTTATGCTATTTTAGGAGTTGCAAAAGATTCAAATGAAGAAAATAGGTAACAAAGAATTCTCACTATTAAGAAGACTAAAAAAAGAGAAGAGACTGTCATATGATTTAGAAGTCCTTCTCAATAGTCTAACACTAGAGGAAATAATTTCATTAAAGTTAGAACTAGCTGCTAAAGCAGCAGGCGGTAAATTATATGGTTTACCATTATGGTTCTCACTTCAAGATATTATTAAAGAATCTATTTTTACATTTGCATTAACAGCAACTAAAACTAAAGGTGAAGCAAGTAGGTTTTTGGGGATTACTCCGAAAGCATTTAGACAACTATATAAGAAGTTCAAATCAGAACAATATATTAATGGGGGTGAAATGGATTCGACAGGGTAGTAGAGGTAGAGAGTGCAAGTAGCCAACGGTAACACATGGCTTGACAGCGTTACAAAATTTTAATTGCCAATAACAATAACAATTACGAACTAGCTCTAGCAGCTTAATCGGGTGGTTTCCTAAAGCCATCTTACCAATTTAGGATAAGTGGTTGGTTCCACTAAAATAAACAAAACCACAATGGTTCCCTATTTATAGGTGGAGCGCAACAGGATAGTAAGCGCAGGGTTGTCTATCTATCTTTGTCGGTTTCTGATAGTAAACCGAACAAGCTTGTGAATGACTTAATATTAAAGCTATTGTGGACGGGAGTTCGACTCTCCCCACCTCCACCATTTCAACAAGGTGTTTAACACCAAAAGGAGAAAAACAAAATGGAAACATTACAACAAATAGTACAGTTCGTAGGAACACATGCGCTCGCACTGGGTATTGGCGTAGCTACAGGTCTTATCGTGGAAAACGTTACCACACCTGTAAAGAGAATTAGAGTAAAGCTCGCTTCTCTACTCGGAAAAGCTGAAGACGCAGTTTCAGAAAAATAAATAAACATATTAAGTTTCAAAGCCGGTATGAGTTTTTTTACTTGTACCGGCTTTTTTTATTTGACAAAGCAGTAAAGCTGTGTTATATTAGTATAGTGAAAGTTTTATGCGCCCGTAGCTCAACTGGATAGAGCATCCGCCTTCTAAGCGGAGGGTTAGAGGTTCAAGTCCTCTCGGGCGTGCCATATATCTTAAATTAGGAGTAACAAACAATGAGAAAAGATATTTATTGGTTAGGTGAGAAGAAAGATCCTACCGCCATATGTGGTTCAGAAGCAGCTTCTTCTGATGATAACAATAAAGTAGAGACTGTTAATAACAGGATTTACTTTTATTCAGAGGTCTCAAGGACCAAGAATTTAGAACTAAATAAGTCTTTGGTTAATTTAGATATTAACCTTCAGAATCGTTCGGTCACGCTGAATACTGATCCCGGTAAGATCTATCTTCATATTAATTCATATGGTGGTAGTGTTTTTGCTGGGTTATCTTCTGTTGACTATATTATTAAATCTAAAGTCCCAGTGGTTTCTGTAATTGATGGTTGTGCAGCTAGTGCTGCAACTATGATGAGTGTCACTGCCAGTCATCGTCAGATGAATCGTCATGCTTATATGTTAATCCACCAGTTATCTTCTGGGTTATGGGGGAAGTATGAAGAACTTCAAGATGACATGGAGAACTGTGATAACTTTATGAAAGTTATTAAAGAGATTTACGAAGAGCACACTCAAGTTCCCAAAAAAGAACTTGATAAGATTTTAAAACACGATCTATGGTGGGACGCAGAGAAGTGTCTCAAGTATGGTTTGATTGACGAGATCATTTAATGAAATTTTTAGTAGATGAAGAATATGGCTACCGCCACTGGGTTTGGGAAACAAGTAAATCTCGTAAGGAGATGATTGCTTGGTGGTCTTCACTTGAAACTGTGGACCCCTTCTTCTTCAACCCAGCTTCTTCTCTACCATTTGGTAAGATTTACCCATTACCAGAAGATTGTCAAGACATTCCAGAGGTTTTAGGTTATTTTCATCTTCATGAGGATTATGATTCATTTATGAAAATAGAAGGTGAAAATTATTATCACAAGGGGTACAAGCCTCTTTAATATAGTTGGGATGTAGTTCAATTGGCAGAGCATCGGATTGTTACTCCGAAAGTTGTTGGTTCAAATCCAGCCGTCCCAGCCTTTTAAGAAAAAATAAAAATATGAAGAAGATCATTCATGTCAATCAACACAAGATTCGCTCAAACACAAAGAATAACACTGACGAACCTGTTTTGACCATCAAGACATACAAAGAAAACAATTATGCTCATGAAGCAATAATTAAAAAAGACGGGGAAGAAATAGCTCGTGTAATATACAGTACACACAAGCCGTTAAGTTGTGGTGCTCGTGTTTGGATTGAACTAGATACAGAATCAGTTGATGTAGAGTTGATAGTTAGAGGAGAATAAATTGTCAGAAGAGCGTAGAACGCTGAAGCTGGATTCGTCTTATAGACCAGTGCAGATTATAACAGCGTTTGAAGCATTTTGTATGATTTATATGAAAAGGGCTAATCTAGTAGAAGCCTATGATAAGGAATTTATTTGTTCAGCTTATAAGAAATTTCCAGTACCTAGTGTTATTTCACTAAACAGATATATAAGAAGAGACAAATTAACTTTAAAGTGTAATAGAAAAAATGTATTTTGGAGAGATAGTAATACCTGCCAATATTGTGGAAACATATTTTCTACTGATTTACTTACTTTGGATCACGTAACTCCAAGGAGTAGAGGTGGACCAAAGACTTGGGAGAATATAGTAACCTGCTGTAAGCGATGTAACCAAATAAAGGGAGACAAACTTCCATTTCAGGTTAATATGCAACCTTTACGACAACCTGTTCAACCTTCTTCTGAAACATTTCATGTTCTAGAGAGAAAGAAGATTCACGAAAAATGGTTGCCATATCTTATTGGGTATAAACTCTAAGCCGATGTAGCTCAACTGGCAGAGCAACTGATTTGTAATCAGTAGGTTGTAGGTTCAATTCCTATCATCGGCTCCATGTTATCTTAATAACATATATGCTGTCAAGGTCGCAATTACAGAACCATAAACTGTTCCACAAAACATACCCGCAGAAAAAGCTCCTATTTTTTTAAATACCCGTATCACCCGTATCTCCTTCATCTGATTCATAAACATATCCGATTTCCACTAAAGTACTTGCCGGTGGTCCGACAATAGCACCGCTCGCATCTGTTTCAGTAAATATGACGCTGTTGATTGTACCTTCATAATACCACAACGAATTGTCATAAACTTGACCGTTTACAAACACTTCAATGGATTCTGGTATTGGTTCATGGGTTAACTCATATTCTATAACTGGCTCTAATTGATTGGCGGCATCTGTCATACCGGCACTCCAATCTTCGGAACAAATATCAACAACCACTCCGCCCAATAGGTTCGTTGCATCAATATAGTCGGCTCCAACATTGGTCATGGAGCCGTTGCAGATTGAATACGTTGGGTTTATATTTACAATACTGGATACGTAAACTTGTGGTCTTCCTAGAGAACTTAACCAACTAACATAATCTGAAGCTCCTGTAAAGCCCGAACTTTGTTCTTGCTCATCAGAAACAAAAACAATTAATAGTGCAGCATCATTCCTCATCCAAGTGCTGGAATATGCATTGTTTGTAATATATTCATATGATGCATCAAAGCCTTCCTCATACCCACCCTTAAGAGTTGCGTTGAACATGTTCGTCGCATCAATAATGTCAGCACCATATGTTAGGGGAAATTGGACTTCGTTGATACTCTTGGTACCATCTGCACTCATCATTGCCAATCTCCACTGTGTTGTCATGGGTAAGCTATTTAAAACGTTAAGCATTGATTCAATGCCTAATAATAGACGTGTGTTGTGAGTGCTCATGGAACCGGATCTATCAATAACCCACAAAATATCAATTCCATTCATGGTCGCTGATTGATAAAAGTGATCAACCCATACATCACCACTCCATCCGTCTTCGGCGGGCACCTCTACTTCGACTACGACCTCAATATATTCTTTTGGTGCGTGTATACCATAGTCAGTCACACACCCTGTAAAAGAGAGTAGGGTTAAAAGTGCGACATTGGCTATGGATTTGTTCACTTCATGTTAGGTTCCTTGGGGTTTGATTGTCCCTGACCTGTAAGGTACGGAATAAAATCTCTACGAATAACATTGTTGATTTGTTCAACTGATGCACCCATCGGTAAGTAAGCACCTCCGAACGGTGCGACACGTACTGCGTGGATAATACCAGCAATGTGCCAACGTCCTCCTCTTCTAATTAATATTGGTGAACCTGAACTACCTTGTCCAGCATAAATTCCTGAAATGCTAAACTCACCGACGATTCTACAAACCTCCGGGTTTCTGCACTCTCCGAGGTATAAACCTTCATCAATAAAAATGTTTGGAGGATTGAAATATCCCCAAGGCGCAGCCATATTTAAAACCCGATCACCGTGGTTTGGGTTTTCCGGTAAGATTCTTAAAGCTGGCATATCAATTCTCTCAACTTCTATGAGACAAACATCAACATCGTTGTCAATGGAAACCTTCCTAGTTACATTATGTTGTACGCCAAGATTATCAATTGCATACTCAATAGCTGCGTGCCTGCTAATAGTATAAATTCCAGCCATTACCATTTCTCTAGGTCCACCCCGAGGAATCATTTGTAAAACATCATTACCAGTCGGAGGTTGACACCAGTGAGCCACACTTAGTACAAGACTTCTTTCTTCTCTTTCCGTAGGTTCCCTGTAATGTCTAATTATAGAACCACTAGCAAGACTCTTAGATTCAAAAGAAGCACAAACAGGTAATCCAGAAGATTGAAACTCTGGATCTTCTTGAGTCTCTTGACTTGCACAAATTTCAACTATGTGATTTGATGATAATAGGGTGAAGGAATCCGTTGGGGCAACAACTCGTTTGTTAATCCCGGCACAAGCAACATTCATACTTGCTGCGAGCATCGCCATCGCTAAAAAGCTGATGGTATTTCTAAGTCTTCTCTCCATTCATAATTCACCTGCTTGAATCAAGCTCTTATAAATTAACTATCTGTCAGAAAATTAAAAAGAAGAAAAATATTAATTTTCTTTTACTTGGAGGTACAACTAATTATATGACAGAGGAAGTATTAAAAATGGGAACAAGAAACCACGGAATTGTACATTCGGCGATCACCAGACAACTTATTGAGAAGAAGTTGAAGAAACAGATCTCTGCTGTATCTCTCGGTGGAGCCGTGGGTGACTTGCAAGAGTTAACAAACAAGGTTAATGCTGTACAAGGAAGTTTGGGTTCTATTGCTGTGACTATTTCAGGTATAGTACAACAGATTACAATGTTTCAGGGTATCACTGATGGTTTGCAGACAGCACTTGATGAAGTTGAGGCTGCTATAACCGGGCTTATTGAAACAGCATTGACCAAATTCTCGTACCTCCTAGAAGAATCCGGTGAAGGTATTATTTCTTATACACTTGATGAAAATGATCAGGACGTGTGGGAAGTCAATAATCCTTTTAGTGATAGCGATGTAATCGTCCAAGTAGTGGATGAATCCAATGATGACGAGATCGTTGGAGTATCAACAGAAATCTCTGAAGAAAAAATAACTTTATATTTGGCGCACTGTGATGTTAAAGGGCAATATCGGGTCATCCTGATGGGGTGATCGTTAAGTTTCTGCTTCCCGATCGGGAGCTACATTTTTCCACATACTATTTATAAGCGACGATGGATAGCAGAGAAAACGCACACATTTCTTCCCTATAGAACGTGCAACGCAGATAGCAAACATCACAAAAAATATCATGTTTGTTCAAGGCGTTAGTGCGCCTTGTAACAGGATGTATTGTTATACAATATAGGAGGAAATAATATGATAACAGAAATTACAAATCAATATAATGTTGATTTATCGGGAGATGTGGACAATGAGGTGCCTATACTCAATTTCACTCTTCCAAATAACGATTGGACCTTATCCATTCAGGTTAAAGGAACTTTAGATGGTTCACAATATGGAAATCTGTTTCAAGATGGAGCAAATTACATTTTTGATTCAGATACTGACCCTACACATGGACGAGTATTTGGTGCTTTCCAACAAGATTATTTTCCAATACCAGAATTAGAGGCATTAGGTGAAGATGAGTGGGCTACGATTACAATAACGAGAGTAGGAAACTTGCTAACCTATTATGTCAATGGAACCAATTATGGTTCAATTACGCACAGTAATTTACCATCTGATATTGAGACAATTAATGGGTGGTCCGGAGGTGGTCACCACTTAGCCCCGGATGTCGCAAACTTCAGAGTTTTTGAAGGTGCAGCGACAGCAGAAGAAGTTTTAGAGTTAGTGGAAGTACCATATACGCACGTATACGGCTTTTCAAACAGGTTGTTTGTAGACAACGACTTTGTTGTAGCAAGCCACAGGTGGGTTAGCGGTCAGAAACAAGGTGCTGACTTCTTAGATCCTGATGACACAGCAGGAGATGGGTGGATTTATATTAATGATGACAACGCCGTTAATTGGTATGGTGACACTCTCGGTCGCAATGCATTGGCAAGAACCCACACACCAGACGAAAAGATTCAAGCGTCAGCTAAATTGATAGGTAACGGTGGCGATGTTGATATTGTTGGAAACACTTATAAACTAAGAATCATGTCCGTTATGGGTCAACTCATTGGTGAATATGATGCCATTGGGACAGCCACTGGTGTCAAAGTTGCAGATGACGTGGGTTTTTCGTTTTCTAATGATAGCTACGAAAATTCGCCCTTTTTTGAAATTTACGCAGAAGGTGAAATTTATTCTGATTTAGAGGGGTCTTCACCAGAAGCCCCAGATACGTCCAATGAGGACGATAGCAACTCCAATAATGGAGATACAAATGAAACTCAACCAATGGAGGAAATTATTATGAGTTACAGTTTTACAAACGATTTGTCGGGTGGAACACACCCAACAGAAATTAGCTGCACAGGTGATGTCACTGAAGCAGGAACGGCAACAGTTGGATTTGAAGAAAACAACTGCCGAGTTAAAAAATTCCTAAGTGCTGTTGAAGCAAAAGGAATGAGAGTTTGCGGCGACGTTAAACTACAAGATGGAGAACTTTTTCTTCAAGACGGAACTGCTGCAAGCAGTTTAATCAAGGAAGTGTCCATGTGTTTTGGTCGCCTTGTTGATCAAGCTGAAGCGGATGCAGATGCTGCTCTTTCAGAACCACTGGGACTAGTCGTTGGACAGTTCATCGCTATGAACCCAGAGGACTTGGGCATTACCCCAACCGGCGATCCGATTGCAACAGAGCCCACCACCGGTCTTGGTGATTCGGAATATGGTTCTGAAAATGTAGAAGTACCCGCTGCTGTTGCAGTACAGGGTGAAGGTAAGTGGTTCCTTAAACTACTTCGTCCAAGTGGCTCCGCCACGTTCAAAGAGATGGAAGCGGTTAATAACCTTCTAACCTTCTCTAATATGGACGGTCGTGTTCAGAGTATTCTTGAGGCAATGCAGGAAGTTGAAGATCTTCAAGCCGCTGTTCACGCAGCAATGGAACTCAAAGCTATTGCATCTAAAGACGATGTTGATGCTCTTGAAGCAAGATTAGATCTTGAAATTGTTCACCTTGCACAACATCTTACCATCTTAGAAAGTTCCCTTAAGGATCATATTGATGCAGGTGATTTAGCTGTTAAGACATTTGTTGAAGCGAGATTGACAGAAATGGTTCTTTCAGTGGAAGATGCTTACTCTGAGACAAGATTCCACGCCGAAGCAACCGTTGCCAACCTTAACAATGGTGTAACAGGTCCATGCCCGGTTCTTGAATTTACATATGATGCTTCTAAGTTCATTGCGTCAAGACCAGAAGAGCAGTGGTTGTGGGGAGTTGATATTATTGCTTCTGACGGTGTTATGAGACAAGATCTTGAAGCGTTGTTCACAATCCATCCAGCCGAGAGCAAGATCAAGCTTGATGCAATGGAATGCGAATCTTCGGAGCTAGATGGTGCTAAATTTGTGTTTAATGCAATTTACACTGGTGCTGCTCAACCTGTGATTGAGAGTAATGCAAACGGTGATGTTTTTACTAATCCTGCTTATGTTGCAAAGCCACTTCCACTGGATCCAGATGGAGCAGATTCTGATTCTTCAGTAGCAGCTTCGCTAGTTTCTGATGGCGCACCGGCTCAAACTAGAATTGTGGCACAACCATAATGAAAGTTTATTATATCATTTTTAAACAAAAAGGAGGAATAAAAAATGAGTACAAATAATGAAACACCTTTTGAAAATGACTTGAGCGATCCTAGCGTGAGTCAACTTCAAGGACCAATTAAGAAATTTCTTTATGCGATGGAAGCTAAAGGAGTTAAAATCTGCGGGGATCTACAATTAGCCCCCGGCGGGGAGATTTTTCTTCAAGACGGCACTGCTGGTAAGAGTCTTGTTAAAGATTTAGATCTCGAATATCGCTTTCAAGAGCCATCTGGTGCATTTATTGATGCTTCACTTGTCTCACAGGGTGGCGATGATTACATAGACGGCGACGGAAACTCAGTTCCCGGTGCTTACCATGCAGGAAATGGCGTTGTTCTAGAGAGAAAAGCTTGGCTTAAAATTTCTAGACCCGACGGCTCCCTAACATACAAAGAAGCTGATGGGATCAATAGACTTGAGTCTCATATTGATAACGACGGTATTATTGAATCCCTAGCGGAAGTTGTGCAGCAGATTAATCAACTTTCTGATATGATTGATGTTGCGTTAGCTGCTGAAGAAGCTGCTAGACAACAGGATGTTGATGAGCTTGAAGGTGCCCTCGGCGAGTGGATTATTGATCTTCGGGTTACGTTGGACCGCATGGAACTTGCTGTTCGCTTACACGCTGACATGCTTGATGATGACATTGCTACAACAATGGAAACAAATATCGCAGCAGAAGCGTTCAACGTTCAAGCCGAGTCCGTGTTGGATAATTTCCATCATGTTCTTAATTATTCTACTGTTGCTAATGCAGTCATGAATCAGCTAGACGGATTTGAGCTTGCTCACGACCTGAACCAACTCTCGGCTTACGGCGTGAGTGGAGACTTGAGTGGTAATACAGCCTCTAGGGGAGACATTTCAAACTGGATTATTCGTACAGTTATTAAGCGTACTGGTAGTCAGGGAGTGGAAATCCGTGGGGAAGAGGTTTGGAACAATGCCAAGATTGTAAACGACGAACCCAACGGCGTTTCACAGCTTCAGGTTCATATTCAGGTTGCTGATTGTGGTGCCATGACATCATCTGATGAAATAATTGTCAGTGGTACATTTGTCGGTGATAGAGGTTTTACGTTACCGCATACCGACCGGTACTCATCTTATAGGGGTCACACCTACAATGAAGATGGGACTAGCTTGGTTTATGGAATTGAACAGTACCCATGGGCTGACTCTGACTCCGGTGCTCCGGTTTATAAGGCAACCCTAAGCCCGTTTAACCAGCCACCTCAAATTGTACAGGTGGACTTCGCTGGTGCCCCATTTTATGGTGCGACGATAGATGTAGTAGATGGATATTTGACCGAGGATTGGCTCCCGAGAGAGTATGAGATTACCGGTTTTATTAACGGCGCACCGTCAGGCACGGTTGAAATGTTCCTTCTTGACGATTATGGTGATGGATGGGATGGTATCACCATTCAAATCTTTATCAATGGTTCGCTTTTGCAAATTAATGGTGTATCATCACACGCTCTTACTGGAAAAGCAGCAATGCTAAATCTTGGTACGTTGAATGTCGGCGATAGAATTCAAGCTCGTGTAGATTATAGTGGAGCCACATCGTACGGATTCACCTACGAAATGAGCTTCTCGCTTGGCGAACAGGGGCAGTTCTCTTTGGGTTGTACTGACCCGGCTGCATCTAACTATAATTCAATGGCTAATGTTGATGATGGTTCATGCATCATAAGCAGCGGCTCGGGTTCCGGCAGCAGTGGCGAATCAGGCGGCGGTTCATCCGGCGGTTCATCCAGCGGATCTCAAATTTATGGTTGTACTGATCCATCTGCATCTAACTATGATTACAATGCGACGATGGAGGATGGAAGTTGTATATATCCCCAGACAGGATGTATGGATCCAACAGCAATGAATTATGATGTGAATGCTGATGTGTCCGACAACAGTTGTATTTATGGTTTTGAACAGCCTTCTCACGGTGATTTGCTATACAGTGCAATTACTTCTACAATAACAGAGGTACCCGCAGGTAGTATGCCTATGTTGTATGCAACACAGGTCGTGGTTACACTACCTAGTGCTCAAGCTATAGAGGTTCATGGACTAGGTGGATCCGGCACTGGTGATGTGACACATGTCCACTTCCAAAACTGGGAAGATGGTCACGACAGTCAGTGGTGGACTACGACTGAAGGAGAATTAAATAATATGACTATTAGTGATATTGACTCTGAAGGAAATAGAACACTTACGTTTGATTTCGTTAGTCCGGGTATGGTGGTTCCATATCCATCCGTAAATGGTACAGCAAGCAACCCATTAACGGGTCAGACTGGTCGACTAGGGCTCTTTACCACATATGAGCCTTCTGTTGGTTGTATGGATCCGGGGTATGATACTTATGATTCGCAGCATCAATTTAAAGCCAAGCATACTAATTATGCGTCAATTCAATGTAACAATGGTTCAGTACCAGCAAGTTATTCTGGCGATGATTATACTGCCGGTGTAGCTGGTCTTACGATTAAGTTTGATTCTGGTCAGGATCGCAGTACAGCAGTAGATCACATGGAAGTTAGTGGCGGCACTCTCTATATCGAGGTTGAGACGGACAATGGTACGTACACATCCTTTAATTTGGGGGCTGGCGACTATAACCTGCAAGGTGGCAATAAGCTTGAAATACCAAATCAGAACCTATGGTGGGAAAGTACAGACGGCGTTTCTGCAACACTCACTGTTCGGATGATTTAAAGCTAAAGCACAAAATAATATAAACATTAACTAATGTTTAGCCCCCCTCCTCGTGAGGGGGGTTTTTTTTTGTTTATTTTTTGTTTAACTAATTACAGTAAAGCCCTTAAACTAAATAATATAAAGGTGGTATCAAGTGGCAAGAAAAAAAACTTACGTGTTAGACACGAGCGTATATTTGACAGATTTTAATTCAGTTTACGCATTTAAAAACAACGACATCGTTGTCCCCCTCAAGGTTCTTGAGGAGATTGACAAGCATAAAAAAAGACAGGACTCTGTTGGTTCCAACGCAAGGAGAATTATTAAAATTCTTGATGACTTGCGCTCAAAAGGTTCACTAGAGTCTGGAGTTCGTATTGATAAAGGTAAGGGTGTCCTGACCGTAAAAGGTTATAACGGAAAACTATTACCAGAGGAGTTTCCAAGAGAAGATCCTGATAATCAAATTATTGCAACGGCATTAACAGAATCTATTGCAAACCCGACTAAGAAGGTATCAATAGTATCTCGTGACATCAATATGAGAGTAAAGTGCGATGCACTAGGAATTCCAGCCGAAGACTATATTGTTGGCAAGGTTATCCGCAACGCCGGAGAAATTTATACTGGTTATGGCGAGTTATTACTTGATGATGATATAATTGACGACTTCTATGATGGTGAGCCTATTATGATTTCTGATCAAGATTATCATCTTCAACCTAATCAGTTTTTAATGTTGGTGTCAAGTACAAACAATAAAAAGACTGCCTTGGCTAGATTTATAAGTTATACACTCCCGTTAAAAAGAATTCATGCAGAAAGCACTGGAGGAATTTGGGGTGTAACACCTAGAAACAAGGAACAACATTTTGGTTTAGACCTTCTTCTTGATAAAAGAGTACCGATTGTTTCTCTAATAGGTAAAGCCGGTTCAGGAAAGACCCTCTGTGCGCTCGCAGCGGGGCTACAGCAAGTCCTAGAACCTAGCCGGGGAAAAGGCAGGAGCAAACAGGAAAACGCTTCAGAGACGTTCTACAAGCGTTTGATCGTGACAAGACCTGTTCAACCTCTGGGTAAAGATATTGGCTTTCTTCCGGGAACCTTAGAAGAAAAAATGGCTCCTTGGTTGATGCCTGTTCAAGACAACCTTCAGTTCCTTCTCGGAGACGATAAGGCTACTTTAGAAATGTATATGGAGGCTGGTACAATTGAGATTGAGGCACTGACCTATATTCGTGGTCGTTCCATCGCAAACGCTTATATTATTGTTGATGAAGCACAAAATTTAACAAAACACGAATTAAAGACTATAATAACAAGAGTTGGGGAAGGAACCAAAATCGTTTTGACTGGTGATATTGAACAAATTGATAATATCTATCTTGATGAAACTTCAAATGGCTTAACTTATGCTGTTGAAAAGTTAAAATCATATCAAATTACCGGTCACGTAACTCTCTTGAAGGGTGAGCGTTCAGAGGTTGCCTCCTTAGCTGCTAAAGTGTTATAAATTTTCAGTAAGGAGAAAATAATGAGCGAAATCGTAAACCCTGAAATGGTTAAGGTTATAAATCCCGAAACAAAACTAAAATCAATGATTGTTGATTATGTTGGGGAAACAAAAAATCCGGAAGATGGAAACGTGACAGTTGAAATGATTATTGATATAGTTGCGTCAGAGTTTCCAGAAATGTTAATGGTTGTTGCAGAGGAAAATTGGGTCCGTGGTTATAAACAAGGTTTAGACGATGCCACTGGAGTTCAAAATGGACAAGATTAGAAACAATGTCGCAGCCCGAGCGAAGACAGTCCTTTCCGAGAGGAAAGAATATCAAATGTTTGGTTCGGTGCATGTTTTCATAAAAGATCCCTTACCTCAAGAAATAGACATGACTATGGTAATTGCACAGGTGGAACAAATCGTGCCGCCGGGTTTGGTGCAAGAACTTGAAGCTGTTTATATTGGACAGTTCCCAGAACTCGTAGATCGTGAAGTAAAGGCTGTATATAAAGACGCAACAATTTATATGACGAACGAACAAGAAAGCGACGAGGAGATCATAGATGACATTATTCACGAAATTGCACACTCTGTAGAATCTTTTGCGGGTATGGAAATATACTCCGATGGGTTTTTAGAGAGAGAATTCATAGAAAAAAGAAAAAAACTACTTGACATATTGCACAATCAGGGTTATAATATAGATGTAATACAGTTTCTTGATACAGAGTATTCTAAGGAATTGGATTATTTTTTTTATAAAGGAGTGGGATACGACAAAATGGCTATTTTATGTATTGATATTTTTCCAACACCTTACTCTGCAACATCTCTAAGAGAGTACTTTGCAGTGGGTTTTGAAGAATATCTCTACGGGGATAGAGCATCACTAGAAACAGTGAGCCCTACCTTATATCAAAAAATAACTGATATTATTAGTCACTGTTCATAGCCCTTGGAGAAATTATGTCATACATGAGAATGATTAAAACTAAAGAAGTGCTTGTTGACCGAGATGTCGGCGAGGCACACATTACAGTAACTTTATATTCTAGAAATGTTAAAGATTACCCCACCAAGATTGGTTTTAAGGAAGTCAAGGAGATTGGCGAATTGGGCGGAGCCGAGGTTTTAGAGGTTGTTTCTGGTAACTCTATTAGTAATCGCTATGGGGAAGTTACTGGAACGTGGTTGGTTAAGATTCCAACAAAGCACCCTGAAGGTTCCACAATGGATGTTCTTAATAAAAGAAAAAGAACTAGAAAGACCAAGAAAGCAAAAACTGAAAAGACGGGAGAATAAATGCCCCACATATCCTTTTCAGAGCTAAAAAATTGGAACACTTGCCCCCATTATCACAAGCTAGTTAATCTTGATAAGATTAAATTGTTTAAGGGTAATGAATACACTGCTTTTGGTACTGCTCTTCATGAAGTTGCCGAGCAAAAGCTTCTTGATCCTTCTATTGATGAAATTCAATTATTTGAACATTCTTTTTTAGAAGAATTGAAGAAATTGCCTCAAGAGATCGTCCAAGGATTAGATAGGAAAAGAGTTGAAGATATGAGAGTCTCGGGAAAGACTTTATCACCGAAGATCATCCCAGCACTTGATCAATATTTTCAGGATGGATACGAAGTTCTAAAAACTGAAGAAGATTTGATGGTTGACATTGATGAGCACGAAAATTATATGTTTAAGGGGTTTATTGACTTAGTTGTAAAGACACCTGATAGTAGGGTTCATATTATTGACTGGAAAACCTGTTCGTGGGGTTGGGATGCCCGTCGGCGTTCCGAACCTATGACGACATATCAGTTGACTTTATATAAAAACTTTTATGCGAAGAAACACAACGTTGACCCATCAATGATTGACACACACTTTGCCCTATTAAAGAGAACAGCCAAGAAGAATCACGTAGAATTTTTTGTTGTTAGTTCTGGTACAAAAAAGATGAGCAACGCCCTTAACCTTTTGGACAAAGCCCTTTATAATATAAAGAATAAAAACTATGTTAAAAATCGCCTTTCGTGTCATGGTCAATATGGGACGTGCGAATTTTATAACACGGAACACTGTAAAAGGAATTAGAGATGAGTAAGATTAAAATTTTAACATTGGGTGACCACCCGTTTTCTCCAACCGGCGTTGGTATTCAGTCAAGATATACGATTGAAGGTCTTTTACGTACAGGTAAATATTCGGTCGTAAGCCTCGGCGGAGCAGTTAAACACGTTAATAAGAACCCAGTAGTGACAGAACAATGGGGTGACGATTGGAAGATCTTCCCAGTGGGTGGCGAGGGTAAACCGGAAGAGTATTTTGGAACACCTGAAATCGTCCGTTCTGTCTTGAGAACAGAAAAGCCAGATGTTGTTTGGTTGATGACTGACCCCAAGTGGTATAAGTGGCTTTGGCAGATAGAGGATGAAATTAGACCCGTAGCTCCAATTGTTTATTATCACGTTTGGGACAATTACCCTGTACCGCACTTTAATAAGAACGCTTATTTATCAAACGATGCTATCGTGTCAATTTCTAAGCTAACTCACGATGTCGTGAATACCGTTGCTCCCCAAGTTAAGAATTATTATCTTCCACACACGGTTGACACCGAAGTATTTAAGAAGCACGGCACTGATGAGATGATTGAATTTAAAAAGAACTCTCTCGGAGATGAAAACAAGTTTGTTTTCTTTTGGAACAACAGAAACGCCCGTCGCAAGATGAGTGCTTCGGTTCTGTGGTGGTTTTGCGACTTCGCCAAATCTGTGGGTAAGGAAAATGTTTGTCTGATTATGCACACTGATCCAAATGACCCGTATGGTGCTGATTTATCACACTTGTTGTCTGCAACTGACTCTACAGATGGTCAGGTCTTGATTTCAACCGCTAAATATCCACCAAACGAGTTGGCTATGATTTATAGTATGGCAGATTGTACAATCAATGTTTCAGATGCTGAAGGTTTCGGTATGTCTACGTTGGAGTCGTTAGCTTGTGAGACTCCGATTATTGTGAACATGACTGGGGGCTTGCAAGAACAAGTTACTGATGGTACGCAATGGTTTGGGATAGGTGTTGAACCTTCTTCAAAATCTGTCAATAGTTCACAAGGTGTTCCTTATATTTACGAGGACCGGGTATCAAAGGAAGACTTTGTTTCCAGTCTTGAGAAAATTTATAATATGTCACAAGAAGACCGAGATGCCCTTGGTCGTGCTGGTCGTGAACATGTCCTTAATAATTATAATTTTGACAAGTTCAGTCAGCAATGGGACAAAATTATAACTGAAGTTTATGAAACAAATGGTTCTTGGGAAAATAGAAAGAACTATAGTAGCTGGAGAGTGGAAGAATTATGAAAAAAGTCTTAGTGAGAGGACCAGCTTTGTCTAGGTCCGGATATGGAGAACACACTCGTTTTGTGTTACGTGCATTACGTGAGTATGGAGACGAGTTTGATACATATCTGATTAACACCCCTTGGGGTGGCACTAGTTGGATGTATGAAGACAACAAGGAACGAGAGTGGATTGATTCACTTCTCCTAAAAACAATTGATGCTGGAACGACCCTTCAAGCAGATTTTTCTTTGCAGGTTACCGTACCTAACGAGTGGGTTCGCATTTGTCACAAAAACATTGGAGTTACTGCGGGAATTGAATCTGATAGAGTTTCAGACGCTTGGGTACGAGGTACTCACATGGTTGATAAAATTATTGTCCCGTCAGAACATTCTAAAAGCGGATTCCTCGGAGCCCAAACAAGTGTCAAGGATCCATTGTCTGGGGCAGCTAGGGACATTACAGTTGACACGCCGATTGATGTTGTTTCTTTCCCACATAAGCCAGTTGCGCCTGTCAACCTTTCACGTTTAGAAGAATCAATCAATACGGAATTTAATTTCTTATCAGTTGCTCAAATGAGCCCAAGGAAAAACCTAGAGACATCTTTAGTTGCGTTTCTGGAAGAGTTCCACAATGAAAATAATGTTGGTTATGTTCTTAAGGTCAACATTAGAAACAACTCTATTGTTGATTTAGACAACACTCGGGTAGCGTTAGGAAGCTTACTACAAAACTTCCCAGAACGAAAGTGTAAGGTTTATCTAACTCACGGCAACTTTACTGAACAGGAAATGTCCGGTCTATACAACAGTGATAAAATTGATTGCTACTTGACTGCTTCACATGGTGAGGGTTTTGCACTGCCGGTGTTTGAGGCGGCAAGCCATGCCTTGCCAATCGTCGCACCTAATTGGGGCGGATATGTTGATTATACAACATTCAAACCAACTACACGCTCTAAGAATAACAAATCACACTTGGTGGGAGTAAATTACAAAGTTGCTCCCGTACAAGATGAAGCAGTGTGGTCAGGAGTTATTGAAAAGAGCAGTAATTGGTGTTTCACTGATGTTGCAGATTTGAAGGTTAAAATGCGTTCTGTTTATACTGACACAAAGAAGTATAACAGTCAAGCTAAAAAATTACAAAAACATATTCTGAATAATTTTTCAGAAGAAAGACAATATAAATTAATGATTGATTCAATCAAGGAGGTATTATAATGAAATTGTCAGATCAAGCTATGGGTGCCATTATGATGGCGTTACAAAACAGCCTTATGGAACAAACGGATATCGTTCCTGTGCTCCGAGCGTTTAAGTTTGAGCCTACTGATGGGGCAGAGTTGGTAGTCGCAAATCCACCATCCGTCCGAACATCATCGGTCGGCACAGTTATTACTGAAGTGGACGAAGATTAAATGCCAAGGTATCATTACGAGTGTGAAGAGTGTAAATACGAATATAAAGTTCGTCATTCAATGGGGCACACTGTAGAAGAGTGTCCCGAGTGCGGAGAAGAATCTTTGGTTCGTATTCTACCTCACGTTCGTTATGACAATCAAGAAAAGAAAGCCGCAACCGGTTCTATTGTTAAAGCATCAATAGAAGAGGCGAGGCGAGAAATTAAAGAAGAAAAGAAGAATACTTCAAAGGAGTACAAACCGTGAATATTGCTATAGATGTTGCATTAGTTCTGCTCGCCTTGGGTTCATTAGCAACCGCAGGCGTGATGGTGTGGTACGTTAGAAAATTGTTGGTTAAAATGACTTTACTAACAGAACTACAAAAAGAAACAATAACTGAAATTGAGGAGTTTTCAGAACATCTCAAGACTGTTTATGAAATGGAAACGTTTTATGGTGACGAGACACTCCGAGGTCTTCTTGAACACACAGGGAATTTATCAGATTCTCTACAAGATAAAGTATCCAGCGTGAGCTTTATTGAAGACATATTAGAAGAAGAGGAACAAGAAAATGTCGGATAAAACAGTCGCAGCCGAAATCCCAAAAAAGAAAGTTCGGAGACGAAGAAGACGTGGTAGTGGGAAGCACTATTTCAGGCAAGAACATGAAGACGCTATCGTTGCTTACACAAAAGCATTGGATAAGGCAGAGAGGGAAGTGCTCTATAGAGACTTTATTCAGCCCGTTTTCAACGAAATGGTTGACAAAATTGTTTACACTTATAAATTTACGACTCTGCCAAACGTGGACGACCTAAAGGATGAGTGTAAAGTGTGGTTAACCACTATTCTGGATAAGTTTAATCCCGATAAGGGCTCTAAAGCTTTTTCATATTTTAGTGTTATTACAAAAAATTGGTTTATTCACAAGGTTAAGAAAAACTCTTACCGTAATAAAAAAGAAATTACTTTTGATGAATTACCAAAATCTATTGAAGAAAAGCACATGTCCACCCTAAACCCATATCTCAAAGCTCGTGAAGAAAATGAGTTCTGGAACGCCCTTTGGGGTGAAATAAAGGACTGGGGTAGGATGCCGATGAAGGCTAATGAAGAAAAGGTCTATAAAGCAATTTGTGTTTTGATGGAAAACCCAGATGATATTGAAATTTTCAACAAGAAAGCTATTTATTTGTACATAAGAGAGTTAACAGGGTTGAATACAAAACAGGTGGTTAACAATCTAAACAAATTAAGAGTAAAATATAGAGTCTTTATGTCTGATTGGAATGAAGGTAACCTATAAAACAGCGGGGAGAAGAGAGTGGATAAAAAATTAAAAGCGTATGTTGATGAGGCGACAAATAACATTCGTGATGATCGTGCACTCGCTTCTAAACTTCTGACAGATCTTATTACTAATATGACTGGGCAATCAGACCACCAATCGGTTGGTCTGATTGCTGCTAAGTATTTAGAAACGCTTCAGCGTTCTAATGAACAGTTAGTTAAAATCACCTCAATTGTCAACCGTGATAGTGACTCAAAAGCAGAGATTTCTTCTGATCTTAAAGAAGAAATTTATGACATTATCAAGGGAGGCGATCAGCCCAAGGACGGTTGACAAAGAATGAATGAGTTTAACTGATGGAGAAGCTAAAAAGATAGGGTACGGGGTATTGAACCCCGGAGTTCGTCCTTCACCGACATCTGGAGCACCAGACCTTGCGGTCGGTGGTTCTATGCGTGCAATTAAAAATGCGGCAATGAAGGCTTATACCCCAAACGCAAGGTCCGGCACAGGTCCGTATCGTGGAATTGTTTTAATGAAGCTCCCTGAAATCACGGGAGAGGCACCAGAAATGCTTCCAAGAGATTCGTGGTTGAGTAGTTATTTTTATGATACGGCAGAAGGTGAAAACCAAGAACAGATGCCTTATCCTCTAAAGCAATTTAAAGTTTATATTCCCGAATTACACATAGACTTGCCCAGAGTTGAGAAGTATTTGCCATACATTGATGGCGGCGGCGATGATCCTGAATATAAAAAAATAGGAATGTACCCAACATTCATTGCTCGTGACTCGGCTACTGAAGATGCCGAGGCTGGCGACCTCGTTTGGGTAAATTTTGGAAATAACGAGACGTTTGAAGATCCTTATTATATTGGAAAGGTTTTCTCTGAACCGAGCCCCCAACCGGGTGATAGTACATGTGCTCGTGACGCAGCCACTGGTTCCGTCGGCGGTGTCTTAGGAGCCGTGGCTAACGCTGTACGTGGTGCAGTGGCTTCGGTCTTTGGTGGAAACACAACAGGTCCGAACCCTGCATCTGGCGAAGCATTAGAATTTAATAGAGAATACCAACAGCTTGCTGCAACCAACGCAGAATCTGTTCACTTGCAGTTTCCAAACTTAGCGTATGCACCGTTATCAGAACAAGAACGTGTTTGTATTTCTCATCCGAAGAGAAGTAGAACAATACCCCCACAGAGAAGTTTTAGAGGGTCAACATCAGCAAATTGTGAGAACTGTTTTCAGACTCAAACTCCAACATACCCAGTTCGCTCTGGTTCCGACAACGGAAGACCACATATGTATCGTGAACAATTTGTTAGGTATGTTGAACGAGGCGGTAGAAGTGTGAGCGTTTCAGGACGCATCGGTATTGGTTGTGTTAACCACATGGAGAATTATTTAGAGAGAATTCTATTAGCACAGAGGCTTGTAGCTGAAGATCAGGTCGGAAGACCTTATGGATGGGGCTGTAAACATTGGATGCATGAGCGTGGCGGTATTGACTGTTCTGGGTTCACACACCTATCCAGAAGCATGGTTGAACTGATGATGAGTTCAGATTCTAATCTTAATGGTTTACAGAACAACAGGTTTCAAGGATGGACTGGTAAGGGGTTTAAATCAGAGGGAAACAACACCGCTGCCGACGTTATCCCTGCTGGCTCACGAATTGATTTACCGTGGCACGCAGTTGAATACGGCAGTCCTGCCCTTTGGGGCGAGGCTATGAAGAACCGTGGTATTTCTGGTCGCTGGACTCGTGATTATTTTGGAAACGGTTTGGTTGGGTCTCCAATGCACAGTGCTTATGCGTCTTACCGAAGAGGATTGGGTAGGTGCTTGGTTACGATTAATAATGAAACGACTGATCCAAACATAGAATGGGGATCTGATTCGTCACACGCTCCTGCCATGCCCGGTGATTTAATATTAATGGGTCGCAGGACGAGCATCACTGAAGCAAAACAAATTCCAAGTGCAACATCTTCTGTTACTCCAAGAAGAAGACCACACGGTCAACCACATGCATCTACTCATATTGTTACAATTTTTTCTGGTCCGGGAGGGCTACTAAGAACCGTAGAAGCGTCTGGAAGTTCCGGCGTTAAAACTAAATTGTTCCACGAGTGGCACTCTCGTGTTAGGGGCAATTATGGAGTCTTTTTATACGAGACGGAAGAGATGAGAAGAGCTTGGGAGTCTTGCGAGGCTTTATGTGTTCAGCACAACATCCCACACGCAAATGGAAGACCATTAGTTCCGTGGACCCCGGATATTGCAAAAAAGCTCGCTCCAACATTGTATGCCCAACTCCAGCCAGAGGGGTGGTCAGAACAAACCGAAGCAGCTACCGAATCTGTGGAATCGGCATCAGCAGAAGGTTCTAGTTCTGAACCAATTTCATCTGCACCCGTTATGAGCGGAGACATTAGTGAAGCAATAAACCCGGAAACAGGTGAAGCATCAACAGAGGTTGTTAGAACAAACCCGCAACCGACACCAGCACCGGCAGAAGACGGAATTCAGCAGGCTGTGCAGGAAGCTACAGAGGGAACCTCACCGGCTCCAACAACCGGTGGTAATCTACCGGAAGGATCCACGGCGGTACACCCACAGCCACCGAGTGAATCATCTCCTTCTGAACAGCCAGCGGATACAACAGTGTCATCAGGAAACACATCAGCCCAACCAAATACATCACCACCCACTGGGCAAGTTGGGACAGGTGGACCAACTCCAGCAGCAAGAGGTGGGTGTTCCGCAGGTGGCTCTCGTGGCGCAGGCGGTCGTGGCGGCTCCGGAGGTTCCGGAGGCGGCGGTGGAGGAGGAGGTCACTCTGGCGGTCCATCCACACCAAACCCTGCTTATCAGGGCGACGGCGTTCCATTAACAGAACCAAAGGCAAACAAGGTTAGAATACAATTTGATGCTATCCGTACAGACTTTTGCGCTGGCAACGGAGGTACCAAGGCTTCCTTGCGAGAAGATGCTGCGAATGACATGATAGGAGTGAAGAGAGTCGTTAATGAACTGGGCGGCATTTTGCCAAATGGTGGTACAGGTCGTGGTCTTGGTAATTATGATCCTAGCAACACCAATAGAAGCACTACTTCGTTTCACTATACATATTTAGCGTACGATATTTATACACACGCAGGCAGTCTGTATCCAACCTCAAATCCCGATGAATGTGAGTTCGTGATCACATATGACCCCGAAGGGGGATACCCCGGAAACAGAATGTGGGTGGTTTGGGCACGTTCAGATAAAGAGCCGGGAACCGAATTTGAGGGTCACCGAGTAGAAAGATTAACATTGGATGCGAGAGTTTGTCCGAGAGGTACAAACGGACAACCGGTTGTTAGACCAACAACAGGAAACTTTATTAACTTAACCCAACTTATGAGAGCTTTTAACTTTAAACCAATCGGCGGCAGAACGTCTTATTTTCAAAACTGTTCCAGAAACACGATGGGTTCAGAATGGTGGCACTTTCAGTACTCCGGTAACATTAGTGCAGGTCATACTTGGGAAGCAACGATGAAATCAATACACAGCGACCGAGCCTTTAATTGCTCTCCCGTTGCAAAACATAGGCGCAGGGTTTATAGGAATTTAGGCTTCTCTGGTAGAAGTGTAGATGTACCTTGGAGCCCTTGCTAGGAGATGAAAGATGGCAGATAGAGTAGAAGGCATAAACATAAGTACGGTTGATCCGGCTGTACGTCAAAGAATTGAGAATGCGGAGCCAACGGCAACTGATGCTAGTGGTATCTTGTGTGAAGCTATGCGTGAAGGTGTGCCTCAATATATCAATGGTGGGTGTGAACACGTTATTAAGGGCGGCAACAACAACTGGTTGGTCTTGGGCAGAGATAGACCCGGCAGTAGAGCCTCGGGGTACGGAGGTAAGGGTCATACACACGCAGGATCTATTGATCTTGTTGTCGGCAGAATGGGACGCAGAGCGGGAGAAAGATATCCGGAGGGGCATCCGGAAGAAGGTACTCGTATGATGTGCGACCCTGACTTCATGAGAGATTCAGCGAGAATCCATTTAAGTCAAAAAACAGATATTGATACGAATTTTAATTTAGTTCCCGGTTCAATCCCCAGATCAAAGGCAAAATCTGCAATTGGTATTAAAGCTGATGCGGTTAGAATTATCGGTAGAGAAGGGATAAAATTAGTAACAAGAACAGATCCAGAAAACTCACAAGGAAGCAAGAGTGCTTCTGTGTACGGGGTTGATTTAATCGCTGGTAATGATGATTCCGGTCTTGAACCAATCGTTAAGGGTAAGAAGATGGTCGCTGCAATGCAGCAGTTGGTAAGCCATGTTGATAAGCTCAACGGCATTGTTGATAATATGCTGATGATTCAAATGCAGTTTAATGCAGTCCTCACAACTCACTTCCATCAGTCTCCACTCTTTGGTATACCGACTTCTCCATCAATACCTTTAATCCCTACAGGGATTTCAACTATGATTAATCATCTGGTGCAGACAAAGGTTTCTCTGGTGATGAACAAGATCAACTTGCAAACGTTCAAGGCAAATTATATAACAGCAGGGCACAGCCCGGACTGGATTTGCTCAAGATATAATAATGTGAATTAAGGTGAAAAGGGCATATGGCATATTTAACTAAACAAGATCTTCAATACGAAGACACAAATTATAAAGATTACTGGGCTTCACAGTATGGATATGATTACTCCGCAAACAGCGTTGTTCAGGAAAATATCCACAAAGTAGTGCTCGGTGAGGTTGAACTGGGTATAGAATCTTTCTCCGGTGAGAAGTCGTTGGCACCAACTCCCGGAAGCTATTCTGTCAATGGTTTTAATTTTATTGTTTCTGCTGAAGACCGTGATGCTTATTGTGCCCGATATCCACAAGTCTGTCGTACAGGTAGCCAGCGAGACGCAGCAATATTAAAAATCAAAAACGGTGGAACACACTCCCCAGAAGAAATACCTGTAGAGCCAGAGGCAACTCCGGACGAAACACCTTCGGAACCTCCGGCAACCCCGCAACCAGAAGAAACAGAGCCAACAGAGTCTTTGACAACGACTCCTGAATTGCCAGAGCCACCAACAGTCACGACGCACAAGGTTAAAACTTCAGGAAGTAGATTAGCATTCCGCAAGGAACCAAGCTCTGTGTCTGTATCTGAAATTGCGACCCAAGACGAGGATAAGAAAGGTGAACTTATTGAAATGCTTGAGAACTCATCTGGTTTCACCGTCTTAGATCCCGGTGTCGGATATCAGTGTGAGTGGCATTACATTAAACACGGCTCCTCTATTGGATATGTGTACAACAAATTTACAGAAGAGGTTCCAGATTGTGAAGAAGTATATCTTGAGTATGACTGTGAGTCGCCTTATGATTCACCATTTAATATTTCTCCTGATTGGACAACAAAAGAATTAAATAAAGCTTACGAGGATAAGAGTGTAGGTAAATGGTGCGTTCCTTATGAAACCTCACACGCATCTACGGGTGGAGCAGAATTACATAATAGGATGCTAGAAGTTCGCATCCCTGCGACCAAAGTTATTTTATCTGAACTGGGTAAAAACAACACTGATGAATATGCATCCACCATCTGTGAAGCAGTAGCTGCGATTAGAGCAGAAGATTATTATGTGTCTGATAGACCCGGAGAGAACATGAGAGTTCTCGTAACTCTCCCAATCAAATACGTAAATCATCTGGAGGCTCAAAATCCTATCATCCAGTCCGAAGAAGGACAGGTATTTACTGGCGAAGTATACAGTGAAAAGTCCGACGTTAGAAAGGGAACAACAAGACAAACCATTTTATATCTTGATCCTTCTGCCTCCTATAAAGATAGAGTAAAACGAGTCTCTGAAGGTATGCGAACATACGCTACACAGGTAGATAACTTTGACGGAGAAGTTAAGAATTTAGATTTTAGAAAAGAAGCAGATCGTTTTGAGAAGTTCATTGAGTCGTTTAACACATTGTTATCCGCCAATAGTGCCCCGAAGGAAGGAGCACACTCAATTGAGCTTGGAATGAATCAAGACTTTATCCCTACATATGCATCTCAAAATGCATCGGGCTTTTATAAAGCAATGCCTGCTGGTTGGGATGCGTTTAAAGATAGTGAGCCTGCTGACTCACAAAGATCAATTAGATATTTGTTCTACCTGTGGGATATGGAGCAAGCCGTAGACGAGAATATGGATTGGATTGAGTTCGTAGGCAGGTTTACAGACTATGAATTGGTAGAAATTTTTCCGTCGGCTTCCGCCGCCGATTCTGTATCTGATGTATCTGGAATGGGCAATGAGGAAAACCCTTCTTCATCTGGTCAGACCGCAGCAGACAAGGTTGATAAGAAAGTTAGCCCACCCGAGACAGCCGGAGACAGTTGTTTTGAAAACGTCAGTGTTAAGGGTCTGGCTAATGGTATTATCCGCAAAGGAAAGTCTCTTAAGAGTGCCAAAGATAAGCTGAAAGAGGATTTAATTTTTGGGTCTGCGGATATTAGAAAGAGCATTCGTAAAGAGGCAAAGGCTACTGTTGATTTCGTCGGTGAGCCACTCTTGTCCGATATTAATAATCAAATGTCTAAGATTAATGAGTTGGATGATGTCTTTGAGGTAGTATTAAATAAAATCTCCTTGATGGATTTAGTCGGTGCTATTATGGCTTGCTTCAATGTAGATTTTAAACTAGACATTGATTTGAATCTTCCTCTACCGTTGAGGTTAGATTGTTTAACGTTGCCAACAATTCCAACGATTAAGCTTCCTGATGATCTTCCAACGATGGACATCATGGCGGATCTCCCAAAGGAAATTTTTAATGCTATTGTTGATGCCCTAACTCAAGCTTTCGTGGCGATGATTAAAGACTTGGTTGTGTCCTTGCTTGATCTTTGCAAGGAAGAATCCGAGGATACAGTCGCAAATATAAACGATGCAATTGAGGAGGCTACTGAAGCAGCAGCTATGAATCAAGACGAGGCAATAGCCTTGGCAAATCAGAAGAAAAAAGATGTTCTTGCAGCAGCAGGTCTCTTGGGCGGTCCTTTTAGTGCTCCCTTATCTGAAGAGGATAAGGCTGACAGGTTGTCCGACTTGAGTCTTCTCTTGGGAGATATTTCCCTTTTGGTTTCACCCTCGGAACTGTGTAGGTTATTGTATGGTCGCTCCTCTACTAGAACTTTAACAATAGTTCGGTCACTTGTCAATAGAAAATATCCAAATTTTAAAAATAAATTAAAAACGAAAACCTCTATCAAAGATTTTATGATTCTTATTGGACGTATGGTTGATAGTAGCTTCTGTGAGCAGCTTGCTAAAGCACCGCAGACCAAATACGGCGTAGGAACTCTGTGTGATACGACTATTGATGACTTAGGTACACCAGAAGCCGAGCGCATTCGCTCCAAGGGCGACGACATCACAGAGGATCAGATCCTTGAGCAGCTTGACCGTGGGAGAAAGAGAAAAGAAAAAAGAGCTAATGATTTAGCTGATATTCTCACAAAATTGGCAGATTTGCAATCAGGTAGGGCAAATCCATTCCAAGATGCAATGCCTCCACTGTTCTGTGGCACAAACCCAGACGGTTCACCAAAGCCGGGGCTTATAGAGCTTAAACACGAATCAATTGACTTTATGATGGATAAGGTTATGGATGTCGTATTTGAACCAATTTTCATGGCATTCAATAGAGATGTTTCATCTTATAAGGACGTGATGATTACGAATACAAATGTTACGACCGAGGTTGCAGCGGCAAAGCCTGCGCCGGAAGATGGTTATATGTGGCACCCTGAAGTATTGAGACAAAACGCTCAAGGTGTGCAATTTGATTTCTATGATGGCGGCGACGCAGAATTTAATAATTTAACAGATAAAATCCAAGTCCAAGATGGTGTAAGAAAAGTAAACACCACAACCCAGAAGCTATTAAACAATCTTGAAGGTACAGGTGCATTTGTTACAAAACTTGACACCGAGGGGGTTTATTATGAAATGGTACTCCCACCAGATCCAGATACAAGAATGGCGATAGAACAACTTAAGGAGCAGCTTGCTGCTCTTGGTGACATAGGTGGAATGGGAGATGTCCAAGTAAACGACATTGATTGGGAAAGTCTCATGCAGACTATTCCTGATTGGAGAATTAGATATAAGATTCCATACCAGACTTCCGAAGACAAGGGAAGACTTGTAGACGACGAATATGTTATTGAAATCTTTCCCGGAGAAGATCCGGAGGCTACAGATTTATCCCTGAGAAGAGAGATTAGTGCTCCCGTCAATGACAGTGCAAGAGCTTATATCCAAGAACTATACCCAGAAGCGACCGGCAGTGTCTTTGAAGAGCCTACGTCTGTGCCATTTGATGCAGCATATGCTCTCCAAAACTTTATGACAGTCTGTGACGAAGAAAGTGGAACTACAACTGTAGAACAAAAGATAGAGGATCCCTGTAACCCAACTTCTACCGTCCCGATGTTCACACTTGCAGCCTGTCCAGACAAGCCAACAAACTTGCAAGATATATTAAATTCCTTAGATGCCGCATCGGGTGATCCAAAAGCAGTTTGTGAAATTCTTATTCCTTTGCTTGGTACAGAATTTGTGGAAGATGAGAGAATTAGAACCCGTTTTGAGGACAACTGGGATTGTATCAGTGGGTATTTTCACGCCGGTGCGGTGAAGCACATGCCACCACAAGCAGAAGTGTTTGGTAGGCAAGCAGAAAAGATGTGGTCAGAGGCTTTATCTGGTGTTAACACTTCAGACGACGAACTATTGGGTAGAATTAGAAAATACTACGCATCATACGTGCACCCACAAGTCACCAATGATGTAGTATCTATGATTGCCAAGCGCATTGCGAATTCAACCTTGTTTCAGTCACATGATATTACAGTTCCGGGTATGGACACTCCGACATCAACTCCTTATTTAGAAAAGGTGGTGTTTTTAAGAGAGCCCACAAAGATTGAAAAAGCTTGTAATATTGACCCACACCCTTTAACGGTGGAAGAATATAAAAAACAAGCCAAGGATGAATTTCAAGGTGGCGGAGGATTTTGTTCTTTGATTGAAGGTGTCGCAGATGCCAAGAAGCAAGATCCTATGCGAGCAGCTATGTTGAAGTCGGTCGCACAGATGACCATCCGAGCTTATGTTATAGATTATTTTCTTCGTGGAGTTTTTGCATTCACTACGTTCTCTATTGAAGAGACACTTGATGATTACGTTCTTGAGTTTATGATCAAGAAGATGATTGAAGAAATGAGATCCTACGAGGGTGAATATTCAGAAATGTTTCTTGAATATATAAATTCAATTTCACCAAAGCAGCCTGATGCAAGTTCACAGCTTGACAAAGAAGCTCCAATCTCTGACGACGGCACCGTCGTTGACGAAGAATTTGATACTGATTCAGATCCCGAAGAGGTTGTAATCAGCAATCTTAAAAAGTTGTTTGTTGACGAATTCGCAGTCGTTGCGGTGGAACTAAAAGACTTAATCCAGAGGTCAGATAAGACCCTTGAAGATGAAATATCTTTTGACAACTCAATCAACGTACATGATCTTCTGATAGGTGACAAAGATGGCGGATGGATTCCAGTAATAGACTTACCAAACAGTGAGAAAGAAAATAGGTTTTCTGACATTGAAAACGCTCAAGATGTTTCACAAGTTTCAAGTGTAAGTTCTTTTGATAATGGTTTAGATTTTGACTTATCAAATGGGAATATGTTTTTAGAGACCTTCTTTAAGGTGGTTAAAAAAGATTGGAACCGCTCTGATATGGTTGAGAAGATTTTACCAAGTATCTCCGGCTTAAGAGCAATTGTGGAACAATATGTTAAAGACGAATATTTTGGAGATGATATTGGTGATAACAATGAAGCTCAAAATATGATAAACACTTGGGTTGAGATGCTTCAATCAAGTTATGATCATATTGCGACCACCGGATTGGTTGATATCTTAGACAACAGTTGGAATCAAACGTTTGGTCATCTCGGGGTTGACGGCGAGGTTTACGTCGGCGTTAGAGAAATAGATCGCTTAGTTGACGAGTTTGTTGGTCTTGTTGCTTCTTCCACGACGGAATATTCGGTTAAAATAACCCCGCACGTTGATGGTTCTGCATCTATTGTTGCCGGTGCAGGCGTTGGTGTTTTTCAGGGTGTTGATGATGCGATATTCGGAGATGTGGGTGAACAGGTTTGGAAATTTGATAATTTCTTTACTATTGAAACGGGCATGAGGTTGTGTTATGTTTCCCCCATCGCCAACAACCCCCTAGAGTCCAAGGTTCTTGAAGACCTGTATGGAGCACAAGAGTTTGAAGGACTCGGCAGTGCTGGCTTGTATGGCACACTGAATAAGAAATATAGATCTTTTATGATAGAAGAACAGCTTGACCTGCAAGATCAAACTATGGGGGACGGTCGTATCTCGCTCAACATCAAAGAAAGAAAGGTTTACGCCACTCCTCTTATTGAAGTTAGGGATTCGTCTATTAATGATCAGCTTGCGGGAATGAGTCTTTTAGACTTGAGTGTCTTGGGGTTACCCGGCACTGTCGGTGGTTCAACTTGGTCTAGCACCCACTATAACAGTGAGCAGGTAGGCAAGATGAAACAAAAGATAAAAGACTCCCCTGAATACGCAGCGTTGTTTAAATTCTCTGTACCCACGGAAAGGTTTCTTGGTATGCTCACCGTATATACGATGATGTCTGTGTCGGCATCACCGAGAGTAGAAGCAATCTTTGAGGGAACGAAAGACGAGTTGATGAGGACATTTATGGCTTTATCTAATCCAGATTGGAAGGCACCCGAGGGTCCGAGCAATGGTGACATTGCGAAGTTTCACGAGCACTTTGGTGGTCTCACCACTCCGTGTTTCTCGTTCTCTTGGGGCATGGGCGGTATGCCGGGATTCAAGGGTCTTGGAATGGATCTGGTTCTCAAACTGGCTGTTAAGACACCATTGTTGATCTTTAAGGCTGTGGTTGAAATGATAGACCCCAACATTAAGATTGCTAAGTGGATTATTGATTTAGCTAAGTTTATTGGAATTTGTTTGCCGATGCCAGTGGTATCTCTAGGACTCCTTCCACCAACCGTCTTCGGCTTTCCGCCATTCGGGTTTGGTATTGGACCTTTATTGACTCCGCTCGGCTTCGGATATTTGGCTCTTGGGTTTGAAATTCCGATTGGTAACCCGTTTGCAGATGACGGCAATGAGGACGAAAATGACGTATCAGAGGAACAGTGCAACGAGGAAAGAGACAAGAAGCAGCAAAAGATTAAAGCTTTAAAAGAAAAAATCCTTGCAGCAACACAGAAATAAGCAATAAAGATATATTGTTGATAATTACAGTACGAGGAAATGAAAATGAAAGTAAGGAGTTTATCTCCCAAATTGCCCCTAACATACGATGAGCAACAAGGTTATAGGATGAACACCGGCTTTGTGGAGCTTGTCGTACAGAATTTAAAGATGTTAATTCTGACAATACCGGGAGAAAGGATTATGGAGCCCGACTTCGGTGTTGGTCTTAAAACCTTTCTTTTTGAGCAAAATGTGAGCAAGGTACATGGAACAATTAGTGCTAAGATTAAGCGTCAAGCACAAAAATACATTCCATCAATTGATGTGACTGCTGTTGACTTTTATAACTCAGAAAACACTGCCGATATGCCAGATAATTATTTGCATATTGTGGTCTCGTTCTACATCAAGCCCCTTGAGTCAAGTTCAACGCTGGATTTGTTGTTTGATTCCAACAAGGGACTATTTACTGATGGACACGTTAAGGGGAGTAAATTGAAATAATGCCAAAGAAAATTGTACCAATTAAATATACCAGTAGGGACTTTGATTCTATCAAGTCATCATTGGTGGATTATGTAAAGAGATATTATCCAGAAACCTTTAGAGACTTCAGTGAAGCATCTTTTGGTGCTCTTATGCTTGACACGGTAGCTTACGTCGGCGACGTATTGTCATTTTATCTAGATTATCAAGCTAATGAGAGTTTTCTTGACACGGCTACAGAATATGATAATATATTAAAGCTGGGGAAACAGTTGGGCTACAAGTTTAGAGGAAACCCTTCCTCTTATGGCATGGTTACGTTTTATATTTTATGCCCAGCAAACAACACAGGTACTGCACCTGATATGTCATATATGCCGGTTTTAAAAAGAAAATCACAATTTCAATCAACAGGTGGTGCATATTATATGTTGGATGAAGACATCCATTTTGATCACCCGACCAACGAAGTACGTGTTGCACGAGTTAACGAAACGACCGGTGTCCCAACTGCATATGCGGTAAAGGCTCACGGTAGAGTTGTTTCTGGAAGACTGACTGAACAATATATTAAAGTTGGCAATTATAAAAAATTTAGAAAAATCGTTCTTGACGCATCCGACGTTGCAGAAGTTGTCTCTGTTGTTGATGACGAAGGGCACGATTATTACGAGGTTGAGTATCTATCTCAAGACGTTATCTACAGACCGGTTACAAACAGAAACGAGGACAGGTTTGATGCTCCGGAAGTTTTAAAACCATTTCAGGTTTCTAGAAGGTTCGTTACGGAACGAACAAGAAATAAGATGGAGTTGCAGTTCGGAGGAGGTTCCGATCTAGAGCTTGATACAGATAACGTTGTAAACGCTTCGGTAGTAGACCCAGCGAACGTAGTGTTGAGAAGGCACGGTGCTCCATATATTTCGGATGCATCATTTGACCCGCACAAACTTGTTGAATCTGACGAATTCGGTGTTGCACCGTCAAACACGACTTTACACGTTATATATAGAATAAACAGTGCAGCCGACACTAATGCTTTCTCGGGTACGATTACCAAAACATCATCTCCTTTCTTTGAGTTTAAGGAGAGGACATCTCTCAATTCCACTGAAGTCGGTGCGGTCATGAGATCGTTGGAGTGTGTCAATGAGGAACCTATTGTTGGTGATGTATCTCTCCCAACAAGTGCAGAGCTTAAGACAAGAATTTTAAACACATTTGCAACGCAAAACCGAGCAGTTACCGCCAAGGATTATGAGGCTATGACATATTCAATGCCTCCAAAGTTTGGTGCTATTAAAAGGTGTCGTATTTACCGAGACGCTGATTCTATGAAAAGAAATTTAAATATGTATATTGTCTCCGAAGCGCAGTCCGGGAACCTTGAGAGAAGTAATGATACAATTAAAACAAATTTAAAAACTTGGCTAACAAAAAACAAGATGGTCAACGATACTATTGACATCCTTGATGCAAAGGTGATTAATTTAGCTGTGGATTTTGAAGCCATCGGTCGTCAAGACATGGAGAAGTTTGAAATTTTACAAAAGGCTAATTTAGCACTAAAACAACACTTAAAGAGACACCCGTCCATCGGCGAACCATTTTTCATTACAGATATCTACAAGGTTCTTAAGAACATTGATGGGATTGTTGATGTTACAAACGTGAACATTTCTCTGAAAGCGGGAGGCAACTATTCTGATATCAGGTTTAACGTACGATCAAACACATCTCCGGATGGGAGATATATTGAAATTCCAAAGAATTGTATTTGGGAAGTTCGTTATTTGAAAAGAGATATCAATGGAGTGATTAGATAATGTCAATTAAAAAGTTTATTGCAGAAAAAGACACAACCATTACAAATGCGTTCAAGGCAGACCTTCAGACGAGAGGTGTTGACGCAAACATGGGAGCATCGGATACGCTAGAGGTATTTTCTGTATATGCTCAAGGAGTACCACCACTTGATGAGAACGGAGATTTTGAAAGAGACGAAGATGGTTTAATTGTTAATACAGTTGAAAAAGCCCGTGTACTTTTATCTTTCTCTTCTTCTGACATTGCTGATGCTCGCACAAACGGGAATATCCCTTCAGCCGGAAGTGTTGAATTTAAATTAAAGTTATATAACGCTGTGCACGCATTTACTCTTCCTTCTTCATTTGATGTGACGGTGAAGCCAGTCTCTACTGAATGGGTGGAAGGTGTTGGTTTGGATATGGAAGAATACTTAGATCACGGTGCTTCATCTGGAGGTAAGGGTGCAGATTGGAATAGAGCAAGTTCAAGCGCAGTCTGGACAACACCCGGTGCTGATTATATTGCAGACGGATATACAAAAACAGCCTCTTTTGAAAAAGGAACTGAAGATCTGGACCTTGACATTACAAATATAGTTGAGGCTTGGATCGCAGAAACGATCCCCAATTACGGACTTGTCCTTATGCTCTCCCAGTCGGCTGAAGATTGCGACTCTAGGGAATCTTATTATACAAAGAGGTTCTTCGCCAGAGGGACTGAATACTTTTTCAAAAAACCTTCCATTGAGGCATTGTGGAACTCCTCTAAAAAAGATGATCGTGGGAAATTTTACAAGAAGAGTAATTTACGTTCAGAAGATGACAACACAAACATTCTTTATTTAAAAAATATTGTTGCGGGTTCTAGTAAGGACATCCCACTGACTGGTTCAATGGTTGTAAAAGTATATTCTGATGAAGACAAAACAGATGAAATCACACCAGATCTTAATGAGGTCGTACGAGAATCAGCCGGAAACTATAAAGCTTCTCTGGTTATAGACACCGATACTGAGCTTATTTATGTAGATTGGCAAGATGATGAAAACACGTATCATTCCGAAGAAATTAAAGTGCTTACGAGAGAGGTGGCTTCAGAAACGCTTCCTGTATACGTTACAAACGTAACGAATATGAAAAGTGTATATTCTAGCGATGAAACGGCAAGGTTTAAATTATATTGCCGATTAAAAGATTGGAATCCAACTATTTATACTGTGGCGAGTAAAGAGATAGAAAGTGACGTTATTGAAACGGCATATTTTAGAATCGTCCGGGTCGTTGATGAGGAAGTTGTAATAGATTACGGAGAGCACACAATGTTATCTTATGATAAATCAGGAAACTATTTTGATCTAAACATGGAACTTTTAGAACCTGATTATGCATATAGAATAGAACTCCAGTACGATATTGAAGGAAATCCACAACAACAACCCGAGACGTTTAAGTTTAGGGTAGAATAAGTATGAGCATTAAAGACCTTTTTGGAAAACGGTCAAATCAGATTTTAACTGTTGAAGAATACGAAAAAACTGTTGAGCGTAATGGCGAGTCCATAGAACAAATTGAGGAAAGAACTGAACTGCAAAGTCGGTTTATCCCTCGTGCATCTGTTGATTTTGACGATCCCAAGACTTTTGCAAGATATGGTTCTGCTGAAAAGTATTACACAGATGCGATCAATTCTATTCTGAATACTTATCCCTATGATGGTTCTTTATCGGAGAAAACATCTTGGCACAACGGTTCAACTTATGTTGATAATTATATTTTTGAAAACGAGTATCCTCGCACTACGGGTTACGTCTCTCTAAATGAAATAGATGAACACCCATCTTCTGGTTTTTCGGCACTTGACGGGATTCAATATCGGGTCTTGGAAGACGCACAATTAATTTATGTTAAGGGTGGTCCCAACCCAACCCCCCACAATGCAACGGGAGAGTTGCGAAAAGAATACCCCGAAGGTTTGGGTAAGTCTAACATCTGGAACCCGGATCTTAAAAGAGAATCAAATCTTTATTGTGATGGTGCCGAAGGTAACACCGTTGAGGTGTGGTTTAAGATGACCGAAGACCGTGAAGCGGTGGACGGAAATCTTTGTTTGTTTGATTTGTGGAACAATCACTTGGAAGGAACAGAACAGTTCGCTCGTTTTGCGGTAGAATTGCCAGAAGATAAGACATCTTCAAACCACTTGTTACAGGTAACATATGTGTCTGGTTCGGCTGGGGTTGATTCTGTATCCATCGGCGACAGAGACAACCTCCCAGAAGATTTTGATTTTTCCGCTTGGAACCATTATGCAGTTTCTGTGTACAACACAAACGATTCTGTTGCTACTAGGTTTTACTTAAATGGCAAGCTCATTGAAGAGGTCGTTTCAGGAACTCCAGTAAGTTCTTTTGTAGGGGAGACAAATCATCTCTCGGCAACTATTGGCTCTATGCATTATAATGATATGTACGGCACCGGTGCGATCCGTGGCTCCCTTGACGAATTTAGGTTTTGGAAATCGTCCCGCACATCCGAACAGATTGGTCGCTCTTGGTTTACTCAAGTAAACGGAGGAAACAACACCGACGAATCTAATCTTGATTTGGGAGTTTATTTTAAATTCAACGAAGGGATTTATAACACTGAAAAGGTTACAGGGTTTGATCGTCAAGTTTTAGATTATTCAGGTCGTGTGTCCAACGGCGCAATCGTTAACTATTCTTTAAGCGTTCGTTCGTTGGGCTCTGCTATTGATGAAAAGCAGGGTATTAACAATACAGAAAATAAAGATCCTATCGTATATAGAACACACCCAGATGTACAAAGTCTTATTGACGAGAAGAAGCTTGAGGGCTCAACTCACGACATGTCCAACAACTCTGCAATATACAACACAATGCCAGAGTGGATTACTACCGCAGATGAAGAGTCTGCCGGTCAAAACTTATTAGATCTCACGCAGGTGGTATCAAGTTATTTTGATACACTGCACTTGCAGATTGAGGCACTGCCTTCAATCACAAACACACATTATGTGCAGGACGGCGAGAAGCCACTACCATTCGCAAAACACTTGCTTGAGTCGGTAGGCTTTGTTGCTCCTGAAATTTTTGTTGACACGACTGTCCTTGAGGCTCTTTCTGATAGAAATGAAGAGAGGGTTTTTGAGGAGAAGCTTCACGATGTAAAGAATCTGATTTATCAGAACATTTATAATAACATTACTGGTATCTACAAGGCGAAGGGTACGGAAAAATCTTTTAGAAACCTGCTGCGTTGTTTTGGTGTAGGTGATGAGCTTATTAAAATTAATCTTTACGGTGACGGAGTTACACACGAGATTAAAGATAGTTATAGATCAGTATCGGTCAAAAAGAACTACCTAGATTTTAATAACCCAGATAGACACGATTCAACAGTATAT